>OAWA01000213.1_pt1 | contig 51351 bp, 46 predicted proteins | sample 1516971 | NCBI WGS metagenome assembly OAWA01 (sample SAMEA2580097, study PRJEB22360) | human gut metagenome | biome: human gut; feature: human-associated habitat; material: faeces | place: Denmark | collected 2008/2010
TACGAAAAAAATATTTTGGTTGTTGAAGAAACTACATCCGCTGGTGGATGCGGCTTCTTCAACGCGGCTTCTTCATGCCCTGCGTCAGCCTGTCTTTATGACAGTGCGGCGTGGGGCATTTTTTATTGTTCGGAAAGAGGTGGCCTGATATGAATTTACCAAAACGAAATAGTGCGGACGGGCGCTGTTACTGGATGAAGCTCGAGGTGCAGGAAGAACTGCAACCGCTCTTTGACCAGTGTATCCAGGATGCCATTGACGGGAGAATCACGCGGCTTGATTGCCACTGGCCGCCGGTAGTGGTCAGCAGCGAAGGCGCGCCCTTTGAGGTGTGGCAACTGCTTCGGACATGGACCGAAGCGCAGCGGGCCGAGACCCTTGACGCGGAAAAGGCCATCGCCTTCAGCGAAAACCTGCGCCGCCAGAGCCGGTGGGGTGAAATTGACCACCATCTACTTGATATGCTGCAACGGGAGCTACAGGAGAAATATTTTATCGTGACAGGCAATGAAGATGACCACTTCTGGGATCGGGAGTATTCCCTAAAACCAGGTATCCGTGCAGAGCAGGTCCCGGAGCCGCTGCTGCGTTTCGCCTGCTATGTGGCGGTGAGCTATAAGGTATATGGTATGGACTTTCAGTATCTGGACGCCAATTACCTCTTTGGATTGGTGGAGAAAGTCCGTCCGGATATGGTGAAAAAGCTGAAAGAACATGGGACCGGCAGGTTGCCGCTCAACCTGCAAAAGCGGAAAACAGAGCACTTCACCGCATCGGCCAACGATGCCTTTGCTGCAATCCGTATTACTGCCAGGGACAATACGGAGGAATGCTGCCGTGAAGTGCTGAACTACCTGTGTGAGCTTCTGGAGCAGGAGGATTTTCCCCGCAGCTATGCGGTGGAGTTCAAAGGACCGGAAAAGAGGTATCTTCCCATCACAGGTCTGCCCAAAAAGGGAGTAAACCAGCTCTTTGCCTGTGCCGTGCAGTACCCCGGCCTCCACCCCCTGATGGAACGGTACGCCCGGCTTGCCATGCGGCAATATGAGCAGTACACCAATCTCAGCGATGAGCAGTGCGCGCTCCCCGGAAGTTTTGCCGTGTTCGCTCTGGGAATGCTGGGGCAAGAGTGGCGGCAGCTGGTATGGGATTATCTCGATCTCTGTGATGATGAGCACTCCCACTTACAGGAAAAATTCCTCCGGGAGTATGTGAAACAGTTCGGATTTACCGCCGATACCGTCCCTGTATTTGTCCGTGGGGTGCTGTCCATGCAGAACATGAAGTATTCCAAGGACTATGCCGCGTGGATGGCAAACGCAGAAAGCCTGGACGCTCTGCTGGAGGCAAAAATCCACCTGTCTGAGATCGTTCCAAGCGGTTTTTCCTCCGACGAGGATGACGATGATGACGATGATGACGAGGACGAGAAACCCGCAGAAGAAACAGAAGCCAGCCCGGAGGAAGTGCTGCAATACGCATGGGAAACGGTCTGCTATGTGATCTGGGGCAAAGCCAGCGCCAAGGGTGGTCAGAAAGTGGTGGAAGCAGCTTCGGAGGAACTGAAGGAACTTTACCGACAGATTTTTATTCCGATAACGAAGAACCTGGAAGGAAGTGGTGGCCTGCCATGAGTTTGCCGAAACGCGACGGCGTACAAGGTCGTTATTATTTGATCCAGAAACCAGATACGAATCCCGAAGTGCTGGAACACGCCGATCAGTGCATCCAGGATGTGTTGGATGGAACTGCAAAAGAAAACCATTCCGGCTATCCGGTGGTCGTTCGGAACCAAAGCGGAACGCCCTTTCTTCCCAGCCAACTCCTGGAGCGGTATCTGTCCAAACTGCCTTTGAAGGGATTCCCCTACGAGGAAGCTGTTATATTCTGCGATGCCCTACGGCGGCTGGTGGGCTGGAGGGAGATTGGCTACACCTTGGGAAAATACATCAAACACCAGGTGCAGGAGAGGTTTTTTGAGATTAGAGAGAATGAGGACTACTTTTCGCCTTTCCCACTCTGTACCGCATGGCCGGAGCTACGGCCGGAGGATGTGGACGAGAACCTACTGCGCTTTACCTGCTATGTGGCGGTCTGCTATACGGTGTATGGAGCCAGCGATAATACGGTTATAACCGAACACTACCTTGATCTGGTTTCCCAGCTTCGCCCGGATATGGTGAAGCAGCTGAAAACAGCTGGCAGCGGCAAATTGCCAAAGGACATCCAGCGGCGTAAGACGGAGCATTTCACCGCATCGGCCAATGATGCGTTTGCTGCCATCCGCATCACCGCCAGGGACTCCACCGAGGAGTGCTATGCTGAAATCCTGGACTACCTGTGTGCGGTGTTGGAACAGGAGGAATTTCCCCGCAGTTACTCGGTGGAGTTCCGTGGGAAGGAAAAACTCTATCTGCCCATTCCCGGCTTGCCCAAAAAGGGCGTCAATCAGCTCTTTGCCTGTGCTGTGCAGCACCCTGATCTTCATCCGGCTATGGAGCGATACGCTCGTTTGGCTATGCGGGAGTTTGAGTGGTATCAAAACCTTGCGGATGAAGCCTGTGCGATGCCCGGCACCTTCGCCGTGTTTGCCCTGGGGCTGGAGGGAAAACCGTGGGCGCCGCTGGTGACGGAGTATCTGGATCTCTGCGACGACGAGCACTCCTCCCTGCAAGGAAAATTTCTTCATGCCTTGATTCGGAAGTTTGGGTTTCAATTATGGACACTGGGGGTATTGGTGCGGGGCGCATTATCTATGCAGTGGCTGGAGCCTGCCAGAGAATTCCGCAGCCTGATCGCCAATGGGGAAAGCCTGGATGCACTGCTGGCAGTCAAGCGCCGCTTTTCCGCTTATCTCCTGCCGGAAGAAAACGAAGACCCGAAATTCCGGGCCATCGCTTGGCAGAGCCTGCTCTGGGCCATCTGGGGGCAAGCCTCTGAAAACGGCGGCAGCAAGGTCATTAAGACGGCTCCGAAGGAACTGAAAGAGCGGTATTCTGAAATTTTTCGATCACAGGATGCGTAAAGAGATCTGCGAAATCTTTTACTACAAGGAGGCTGCCCAATGGCATTAACATTAAACTTTCGAGACATCACCCCTGAAGACACCAGAATCCTCCGTATGGTAGCACTGAGAAACGGAAAAGCGGAAGATTATCTCTGCTGCGATGTTACCAATGAGGACGGCGTAACCCAGACTACCTGGTACAGCAAAGCGGATGTGGCCCTCTGGGGCGAGGATTATATCCGGGCGCACACCACAATGGAGTACAGCGATTATACGGGATGGATCATCAGCCTGGATATGGAGCCGTGGAACGATGCACAGGCGTCGCCCGCCAACCAGGAGAAAGGGGCGTCCCTTCCCCAAATTCCCACCTGGCTGGAGGGCCATGTTAAGGAACAGGCACAAAAGCGCCTGCCCACCGTGACCCTCTGCTCCTCTGCTGGAAATGAACTGCTGGAGGTTTGGTATTACGGAGAGTTGTTCACGGTGAAGGGAGATCCCCAACCCTATATCATAGATGGCGACGAGGCCCCTGGATTGGTGGCAGCCCGTGACCCGGAGAGCGGCGAGACATTTGTCATCTTCGACAACGGGCGGCATGGCTATAACAACCTGTTCTGCGATGAGCATGATCCGGCAGAACTGGAACACCGCCCCTTCAAGCGGTATGAAATCCCTGCCTCCAAGTTGGTGCTGGAGCTGGGCTGCGGCAACGACTATGAGAACGAAAAAGAGGACTTTGAGGTGGACGAAGCGGATACCGTAGAACTGATCAACGGTGAGCGGATGCCCTGGGAGCAGGTCAAGCGGGACGGCATCGACTACATTGCACTTTACTATGTGAATGAAAAAGGGCAACAGGTGCAGATTCTGGATGCGGAACTGGCATGAGTACAACAGGACTGTTTTGGTAGCAGAATAAGGAGAGAAGCAAAATGGAACAGGCATATTGCACCGCAGTTTTCTGGCGCGGCGGAGAAAAGATTGATCTGAATGGGCGAAAGCCGGATGCGGTACGGTGCCTATCTGTGACGGGAGAGCGGAAGGTGAATCTGTCCTTCCTGCGAGATTATCCCAATCTGGAGGAACTAACCCTAATGGAAAAGTGTGAGGGTGTAGAAGTTCTCTCCGGGCTAAAGCAGCTTCATACACTGTCCCTATGGCTGTCGGCCCCTGTTTCCTGGGACAATGTTTCTCTCCCCGGCCTGCGTGTTCTCCACCTGCGTGGGGAAAAGAATGGCGACATCACCCCACTTCTCACCAGCATTACCTATCTCCATTTGGAGGAAATGCGGAAAACGGAAGATCTTGCCGCTTTCCTGACTCCAGCGACCCGGCTTCAGAAACTCTATCTCCAGTCACTCCCAGCTGTGCAGGAACTACCGGCTCTGGATGGGCTTCCTTCCCTTTATGCCCTGAAACTCTATGAGCTGCATAAACTAAACGATTTGTCCGCCCTCTCTCACAGCCATTTGCGCTACTTTGTCGCTTCTCTGATCGGGGATAAACTCTCCGCCCAGGCGCTGGCAGATGCTGTGATGGCGATTCCCAATCTGGAGGCAGCCGCGCTCCAGCTGGCGGATCGCTCCGAGCGGCGCTATGGCGGTGTCCAAAAAGCCTTTGCCGCCGCTGGGAAGTCCCCGCTGCTGCGGGAGGAAATCAGTGCTTTGACCACATGGCTGTTGCTATGATGTAGGAAATGGGAAAAGGAGAAACTACCTATGGCAGAGTTCAATCAAATCATAGATGATGCGCTGGACATTTTGAAATTTGACGGAGCCGTACAGGACACTCTGGCGGAACTGCGAGAAAAATGGGGCGCGCAGGTCCCGGCGCTGCTGGATGAACGCTTTGATGCCGTTGGCGTTCAATATATGAAACTATCCCATGAAAAAGGGGCGGCGGCGTTGGGGCAGGAGCTGTCTGCCTTCGGCTGGGCACTGTATAACCTGGACGATGAGGACGAGTATCTGTTTGCCTTGATCCCAGAGGAAGAACGCAGCGAATGGGAACGCTACTGCAAAAAGCAGGGGCAATATTGTCACCTGATGAAACAGCAAGGACGAAAATGGGGCGACCATGCCAAGGAGCAGGACCCTGGAAAGCTAATGCCCTGCGAGGAATACATACTTCAGGATGAGTACGATTATTTCTTCAACTCCCTGGCGGGTGATTTTGCGGCGGGCGAATGGAAAAACCAGGATGCAGAAGAATGGAAAAACGGCTGTGTGGCCGATCTGCGCCAGCGTCCGCCCCAGGTGACCCGCGCCCACAGCTTGCCGCACCTTGGGTGCCTCACTTATTCCGCAGAAAATGGACTCTATGCCGCGTCCAGGGCCGCTGGCAGCGGGACTATTGGCCGAGCATTATTGAGCAAGAATCCAGCCACGCTTAACTGGGTCGAACCGTCCCCCATTGGATATGACGGTCCACCCCAGACCCTGTGCTGGGCTGACCATTCCCTCTGGGTGGGTGATCCCACCAACGCTACACGGATTGAACTGACAGACCGGGGCACCTGTCAGGATGTGAAAAACTGGACTCTGCCGGAAGATGGATGGAGCACCAAATACCATTGCGGCATTACGACAGACGGTCTGGGCCGGGTCTACTTTTCCAACGAGTGGTACAAGGGGCAGATTTACCGCTGGGAAAACGGCAAGGTAACAAAACACACCTTCTCACTGGATGGATACGACCATCTCTCCGAGGCCGTTCCCGTTCCCGGCACAGGCCGCATTACCATGATCCACGCAGTCAGTGGCAAGGGGCGGATGGAAGAATGCCTGCTGGAACTGGATATGGACACCGGGCGGTGCCGAATTGCCCCCCTGCCTGGAATGGGCGAGGGGCTGAAACTTCGCTGGTTTACCGGGGACTGGCTGCTGGTGCAGGGAAACGGCGAGATCCTCTCCGATGACTTTGCCCAGCTCATCAATAGGAACACCCGTGAAGTGCTGCGTATCCGTCCGGGAATGTTCGGCGGGGAGAACATGCAGCACATTGGAATACTCACCGATGGCACGGTGGTCATCGTCACCCGGCGGGATAGGGTTGGGCCGGTATTTCGTTATCCCATCGACTTCTGGGGCTTCCTGCGGACGGCAAACAAGCCCAAAAAGCTGGAATGGCGAGAGTACAAAGAAGTGTACCCGAATCTGCCCATCTTTCTACCGCCCAAGGCCACGGAGCGAAAAATCATTCTCAAAAAAGACAGCCTGACTATCCTGGGGTCGGTATTTACGCCGCCGTTTACCCTTTCGCAGCTTTCGGAAAAGCTGGGGCCCGCCCGCATTGTCCTGCAAAATGGAACACGAAAAAGCCCCATTACAGGCCGAGAGAGTCCCTATACCCAGGCACTTGCTTTGTGGGACGAACTTGGACTACAGGGCTGGTTGGACGAAGATGAGCAGACCATCAAAACCATTGGTGTCCGGGTAGCGGCACAGGGAGAGTATGCGGTCCGGCAGACATTTGACGGAGCGGTTTGGATCGGGTCCAAGGACTACCGAGAGGCCAGCTGGAAGGATTTCGCCGGATTTGCCCATACCCTCAAATTAGGCGGCTTTACCGTTTATACCCGCTTGCCGGGTCCTGTTCCAGAGGAGCAATCAGCGCAGAAAGCAAAGCTGGAGGCCCTCTCCGCCATGGTACAGATCAGCTGGAAAGAGCCAGAGAATAAGGCGGCGAAAGCGCAGAAATACAAGTTATCCAAGCCGACTGAACCAGTGCTCACCTTTACCAGCTTCAACTTCAAGCTGGCGGTTATGGAAGTCCTGATGTACGAGAAAGGCTTACTGGCTCCTAAACTGGATGCACATGAGTTTGCCAGAGAGTATAGCCGACGCAAGATCGACATTGACGCGGAAGGGTATGAACCCATCCCAGAGATTCGGAAGTGGCTGGAGAAATACCCTGTCCCGGAGCGGCTGGCCCCGGAGGTCACAGAAATTGAGATGGATGGCGGCAGCGAGATTTATACCCAGCTCTGTCCGTTCTGGGATGGCGAGGATGGAGCCTTTGATCTTAATACCATTACGGAGGCGGAACTGCGCCAGTTCCCCAATCTCAACCATATTACTCTCATGTCCTCCAAGCCGGAACAGGTGCTGCCGGTTCTGGAACGGTGCAGTATCAAGGTAGACTTGCTGTGAGGTGAAAGCATGAAAGCGAAACTAAAAGTGATAAAGGACTGGGAGTTCGAGGAATTTGAACTGACGGGAACTTCCTTCAAATACAGCCCGACTGGATGCAAAGGTATGGTGGCCCGCAGCGAGGATGAAATTGTGTTTTGGACCTATCATCTCGCGCAAAAGTGCAGCGGCGTTTTGTGGGTCAAAGGCGAAGTTTCCAGGTGGATTCCCAGCCCGGAGCCGAAAGAGCAGCAAGATGTTTGGGAAGATCCTGTCTTGCTCTCATGCGACAGAGGAATACTGTTGGTTTGCCCGGCCAGTAAATCCCTTTGGTGGATGCCGCAGATGGATGGAGAGTGGATTCCGATCCCCATGGATAACTGGTGTGCCCAGGGTATTCCCAAGCCGGTAGCAGTCACCGGAAGCCAGGGCGTTTTCCCTATTGTGTGCCGAGTGGACAACTCCGCTGATGCGACCAACAGTTTTACCAGCCTGACGGTAGACCTTGAAACCATGACTGCACACTGGGCAGAAAGCGGCTCTTGTGTATACAGCAAAGCAGGAACCCGACAGACCCATTTGGCGGCAGTAGAGCGTGCTGGCGGAAATTTTGCCCAGGCAGACTTTCACTACAACTATCCTATGATTGGCTCTATACTGGAACAGAATGGACAGTTTTATGCCTTTTTGGAAAGCAGCACCATCAATCCGGCAGGTCTTTCTCTCATGGGCTACTATTGGTATCTGGAACTGGAGGAAAACGGACTATTCAAAAAGAAACTGTGGGGCAAAGATAATTTAAGCCGCCTGCCCGGAAAACACGGGATGCGCGGAAAATTCTCCGGTGACAGGACTTGCCTGATCCTGTCTCCCATTTTTAAGAATGATGACTGGAAGGGTAAACAAAAGGTGCTGCGCCTTTCAGATTTGGTGCTGATCGACCTTGCCATGCCCCGTGGATACGCTTCCTTCCATGTGCTGGATGTATGGGGAAACCGGGCATTTCTCAGCGATGAGAAAAACAAGCTGGTTCTTTGTGAAATGACCTTGGAACAGTTATGAGGTAAACCAATGGAATTATTTGCAAAAAGAATGACTTGGGAGCTGGACAATGAGGAAGGACTGTCCTGCCTGTCCTTTGAACTGGAGGATGGCTACTTTACACTCTCCCGCAAGACCGGCGCGGAAACACTCCGCTTGGAAATGAATGATCCAGCCAATGGTCAGTTGATTGACCCGGACTGTTTTGAATATGCCCTTGATAATACCAGGTTTCGTCTAAATATCGTGCGGAACAACCGAAAAGTTCTGCGGTATCTGGAAGAACACCACATCAACACGGAGTTGTATGGAGAAATCGTCCTTCACTACACTCCTCTCAGCAAGCCACAGCTTGAATCATTATCTGCCGTGGTTCTCAGACTGTTTTTCGGTGAACTGCTTTTTTAGGCGGAAACAGAAGTGTCGTTGGCAGAAATCATGCGAGGGGATAACTATGGTTAAAATTCATCGTATTTGGTTCAATACGGAGAGAATGGACAGAGAGGATCACTACAAAATCACATTATTCAGTCGCCCTCGTGTATCTATTCATGTGGACGAGTACATTTGGAGTTTCATCGAAGAAAACATTGTGAAGCCACACAAGCTTATGCGCAGTGAGAAGCATGGGTATCTGTTGGACATTTCGTTTGACCAGTTTGACCCAGCAAAACACCGATATTATCCGCTTTCCCCGTACAACGGGCCGCTTCGGGAAGGTGTCGAGATGGACAGCGCAAACAGAAGCTATTTCCGTGAGGATTTTGTAGGCGGCAAGGAGCGGACTACCTGGTTCTCTCCCAATAAAATATGGACAAACTGCGGCGACAAGGTCCTGAATGTGGACATCAAAGCCGCCAATGTAAGCGAGAGCATCACCCCCAGAGAATACGCAGACTTGCTGTTCGATGGGATTGGGGCAGCATTGGTGTTTAACTTCAAAAGGCTCAAGCGCGAGGAGTTTGATGGGCTGAAGCCCAAGATTGACTGGAGCATCGTAGAAAGCTTCCCCTTTCCCGCACCCTTTGAGGAGCAGCGGTACATTGGGGATGAAGGCGAAATTCATGTGTATTTCTGGGATGGCCGAAAGGAAACGACCCTTGTTGGTCCCTATTCCGTGCGGGAGTTGTATCTGGAGCATTTCGGAGAATCGTGAGGAGGAATTTTGCCGTGCAAGTTTGGTCAAAGGTGGATTTTGGTACCGGAACGGTCACCTTTCTGGATGACACACGAAAAGAAGATATGTTGCAAGTGGAATATCCAAACAGTTTCTTGCTGGATATGGGCTGGTATCAGGACAGATATATCATTTCTATCATTCAAAATTTTGATTGGACGCATCCAGTCCAGCAGTATGAAACAGCAGAAAGGAATCAGCTTCCCAAGCTGTTGACGGAGGCGGTTCGCCTTGTGGAAAAGGAATCACAGTCTGCCGGAGCAAATTGAAAGAGGACTTGATATGAACGAGAATTTATTTAGACCACAATTTGATACATTGAAACTGTCCGATAAGCTCTGGCTGATGCAGACGCTGGCGACTCGTTATAATTTGACATTCAAAGAACTATACGCCTTTTCCCGCTGGAGACAGAGCTGCACTACCGGCCTGTTTGAAAAAGGTGGCCGGGAGTTTGTCTTTGTCCCAGGCGATACCGTGATTCTTGGCTGGGAGGGCTTTATCCAAGGAATGGACAAGGCCAACCAAGAGGAACTGGCGGATATTTTTGCGGAAATCGAATATGAGGGCACTGCGGAGGAATTTCTTCGGCAAGGTATGACCCCAGTACGCCAGATGACCATTGGCCCCATGTTTGTGGGCAGAAAACTGGAGGAGATTGGCTGGGAAAGTGTACCCATGAACGACCCTCGCATCACCGCCCACCCTGAGTGGCTGGAGAACTTGCAGAGGTGGGCGGGTCAGGACAGCCAGAGCTTTGAAATACACGAAACGGTCCGCTTTGAACGCAATGCTGATAGCTGGCGAGCGTGGCTGTGCCATCCAATGACCTACCCAGAGTTTCAGCGGTCCCTGTTGTGGGAGCTGGCAGCCAGCCTTCCCACGCCGGATGAGTGGGCCTACCTGTGCGGCGGCGGATGCCGAACCCTGTTTCCCTGGGGGGATGGACTGGACTACAAGATGAAACTACACCACTTTGAAAGAGAGGAAGAACAGGGTAAGTCATACGACATAGAGCAGGCTAACTTCTTTGGCCTGTCTATTGCCTACGACCCCTATAAGCGAGAGTTGGTAGACGGGAAAACATTGACCACCTGCGGCGGCGACGGAGGCTGCAATATCTGCGGAGGCATGGGTCCTTTGCTTGGATATTTACCCTGTTCCCCTCATTGTAAACCGGAGGTTCGGGAAGATAATGAGATTCACAATGACTATGACTTTTTCCGTCCTGTTATCCGGGTGCAGACATCCGGGTGGAGAATGGTAATAGATAGAGCGCAAGAGTAAGGAGGTAAACTATGGAATGGCCAAAGCGGGCACGAACAGCGGATTGGGAAAACGGTGTCCTAACTTTAGATGGAGAAAAGAAATTTGATATTCCGGAGCTGACCACAGAGATCATGGAACGGCTGGCCGGTTACACCCTGGTGGGATTCCATGTGAAAGGGTATCCGGTGACGGATGAACTGCTTGCCCCCTTTGCCGGGCATAAAAGTATGGTCAACTTCGGCGTGGAGAACAGCGCCCTTACCGACGCCTGTTTCCCCGTTTTTTCCGCCATGTCCAAGCTGCGCATCCTGCTGCTGACCGGGAACTCCGGAATCGACGGAAGCGGCCTGTTCGCCCTGCAAAGCTGTAAGCTGGACCTGCTGGCCCTTGACCACACTGGGCTGGATGATGCCGGTCTGCTCCAGGCGGCTTCCATCCCCAAGCTATCCCATATCTGGATCGACCATACTGCTGTCACTTATGAGGGCTTGCTGGCTGTCGCCGGCAACAACTACATCAAGCCGGTGGTCCATGTGCAGTTCACCAAGGAGCGAATGGAACACTTCTCTCAGTTCCAGCGAGAAAAGGCCAAAAAGCCCGTCCAGCTGGATGAGCAGGCAGCGTCGGAATGCCGCAGGGTGTTGTCTGCCTTCTTTGCCGAGATGACAGAATGGGAGCAGTACATGGAGCAGGCTGGGTTTGAAGATCCCGAGGCTGTGCCCCGCCTGCTGGCGATCTGGGAGAAGTATGTGAGCGAAAAGTCCCGTCCGGGCTATCTGCCTCTGGACCTCTCATACAGTGCCCAGGGCACCTACAAGGGGGAAGAATTTCTTGACGCGGAACAGATCACTAAGAACAAGCTCTACATCTACACCAGAGAGAAAAATACCAGCTTTGACCGCCGCTTTCTCATGAAGCGCGTGGGCGAGGGTTGGATGATTGACGCGGTGCAGGAGCGGCTGGACGGCTGGCAACGGACAGGATTGTAAGGGAGGCATAATGGATGATATATAGGTTTACGGAAGTATTAAACGATCTTGTTAATTATTTTCTCCTTGGTGACATTTTGTTGCTGGAGGACTGGAAGCAGGCAAATCATCTTTCAGATGATTTAGCGATGGAGTTTACCACAAACGAAAGCGGCGACAGGATATTTGCCGAAGGAATTGTAATCCCAATGACCGGTATTGAAAACTATCCCTATACCATATTGTTCAATCTCTCTGGTGATAGACCGGAGCTGTGCAAAGAAAGAAACCGATTGCAGCTTAGAAAAAGTGGCTATTCCCTTAAAGTAGATCATAATATGCTGATGCTTTTTACATGGCCAATATTGGAACAGTTTACGCCTGAAAAGGTGAAAGATCTGATTTCTTACTATAGAGTGCATAAGAAGCCGATGATTGAGCTTGCAAATGGCTGGTATCATATCGAGATTTTGGGTGGAGAAACCTTGCAGGACGGGGACTATGAACCTACATTTGAGTTTGTGATACAACCAGCCACAAATGAAGAAGCCACCATAAATGCAGATATGAATTTTAGCTTTGAAATTACAATCTCTGCTTATTAGTGAAACCTATCCCTACCGAAGATGGAAAAGGAGATCATGATATGGATTTATTGAAACAATGCCAGCAATGGTTTGAACAGGATGAAGCGCAGAAGGTAATCGACACCCTGGAAGCGATTCCTGCCGAGGAGCGCACCCCGGAACTGGACAGCGAATTGGCCAAGGCATATATTGCTGTTGCACATATAGGAGAACGGGAGCCTTTTGAAAAGGCGCTGGAACTTCTGGCTCCCCATGAGGAGTATTTTGCCGAAGATCACTGCTGGAATTATCGGATCGCTTCCGCTTATTATTTTCTGGATGAGGAAGGCCCTGCCCTTCGTTACTTTGAAAAGGCTCTGAAAGCCCGCCCCGGAGACAAAGATACTCAGGAGTACATAAACGATTGCCGCCGTCGTTTGTCCCTGCCCCGCTTTGAAAAGAACTTCCGTGAAAGGACGCAGGAAGCATGGGCAGCCTTTTCTCAAATTGAGGCAGAACTGCGTCAAATCATAGATACTGACGAAACACACCAGCGCGGCGAAGAACTGGTTGAAAAATGTGGGAATGCACTCAAGACGGCCCTGCGTGATACTTCCTTTGAACTGGGCTTCAATGGCGAAAAGCATGAATTGATCCTCAGTCCAGAGGGGCTTCGCTCCCGCCTGTTCCCGTTGGTGTACTTCCAGAAGCAGGCCCCGGAATCGGTGCTTGAGCATTGGAATATCTGGGTAGGCCGCCAGCCCTGTGAGGGGTTCGAGCTGCGGGCTGGAGAGATCGAAGTTCGGGCTGATGATGTGCAGATGTGGGCAGAGGAAACAGAGGATCATCAGGTAAGTCTGGTCCTTTACTGTGAAAAGCTGACCCCGATCTTGAAAGAGGACACAGACAAGGTCTGGTGGGCACTCTCTATGCTGGTGGATCAAACTATCGGAGAAGTTTCCGCTATCGCCTTTGTTGCTGGGTTTGATGTTTATGCTCAGCCGAAAGACGAACCGGCCAAGCTGCTTTCTGAACTGCCGGAGTTGCTGCAAAGCATGGGACTTTCTCTCTGGCGGGATGGCAGCGACTACCTGGAAAACAGCTACCTTGCCTATGAACTGAAACCGGTGGAGGACCCGGAGGCTGACTGGCGGCTGGATGTTTATACTGGAAGCTGCCGCCTGCCGGTGCTCATCAACGACTACCTGACTGCCCGCAGTGATATGGTGGATGAGTACCACAAGGATGGCATTGCCGCTGGATTCCTCCTGTACCCGCTGTCCGGTTTTACCGGTGAGGAACGAGTGAAAGCTATTCTGGATTTCCGGGATAACCTGCGGGATGCCATCCTACGGGATGCAGGAGAGGAAGCCGTGACCTTCCTAGGTGGGGCCACTGGTCTGTATTGTGGGTATCTGGATTTTATCGCCTGGGATCTGCCCGCTGTACTAACAGCGGCACAGGCATTCTTTGAGGGAAGCGACCTGCCCTATGCTCACTTCCACGCATTTCGGCGGGATGTGGGCGGTGTGCCGCTACTGGACGAGAAAGAACCGGAGCCTGATATTCATGAGGAAACTGGCTCCCTGCTCTCGGCAGAGGATATTGAAATACTGGAGTCCTTTGACGAAGGAACTGCCGCTTACTTTGGGAAAATGCTCAACTGGCTGGAGAATTTTATCAAAAGCGGCGTAGAAGAAGGACGATTCAGCGAAAAACAGGCTCACCAGGATTTACAGATTGCCCTCTGGTATGCCTTTGCCTGCCTTAACCTGGACGATTACATCCACTACTACCGCGCTGCGGAATGGATGAAGGATTCGGAGAAAAACGCCACGGGCTGCGCTACCTGGTACTACCGGTATTCTGTGGCGTTGATGTATTGCGGCAGGCTGGAAGAAGCACTGGAATATGCGGAGCGGGGCGCTCTGGAGGAGCCGGACTACCCCTGGATCTGGCTCCATCTGGGCAAGCTACGGGCGCATTTTGGCGATAAATCCGGTGCGCTGGATGCCGTCAAGCAAGGATTAAAACTGGAACCGGGAGATTATGAGTTCCTGACCTTAAAAAAAGAGATCAAAGCCGGAGCCACCCTGGAACAGATGGAATATCATTGGATCAATCCCGATGCTGACCAAACGCTCCAGCGGGGACTGGACGAGAATGCGGATGATAAACAATGCGCCATAGCCTGCATTCGGGTGGACGAAGCGGGACTTGCCGAATTTTATGAACTGTTCCACCCAGAGCGGTATAGCTATAAGAAAAATTCCCCCTGCTGTGAATTCCAATACCCGGTGAAGGAACATCTTGTGGAGCTTTCCTTCCGTATGAACGAAGCTGGACTCTCCAAGATGGGAACCGACTGGCTGCGGCAGCTCAAGGAACGGCTGGACAGCGGTGAATGGCTAACCCACACCCCTGAAGGAGAACCAGAGGGCATTCTAACAGGTGTGTTTGTGGACCAGACCCGCCGCATTGGTCTTGTCTATCAACAGCCGGGAGACGATCAGTATTTTCAGATTTTCCTGAACCCGGACGGCACGAAGGCGGATGCCTTCTGGTCCTCAAGAAAAAACAGCGAGCCGGAGGTTTATTCGGAGGATGAGATGTCTGCGATAGAGCAGCACATCAAAAACACCTTTGGTGAGTTTGAGAATGTGTTCCATGAGCTGGTTTCCCCTGACATCCATGTGGACATCTGCGTTGTTCCTCCCTCTGATGAGCGGGACTATTACACACTGGTAACGATGGGCATGGGTGCTCACCGGATGAATGTGCCGGAGGAACTGGCGGAATACAAGCTGGAGCGAGCAGAGCTGGCCATCGCTCTGCCACCGGATTGGAAACTGGATGAGGAATCCCTGAAGGATGAGCGGTGGTACTGGCCGATTGGTCTCTTGAAAGTGTTGGCACGCCTGCCTATTTCCAACGATACCTGGCTGGGCTTTGGCCACACAATGGATAAGCAATCGCCGTTTGCAGAGGATACGGAACTCTGCGCCGCACTTCTGGTAGGTCCGCAGGATGTTGTCTGGAACGGAGGTGAAGTCTGCACTTTGCCGAGCGGCGAGGAGGTCAACTTCTATCAGGTGATCCCGCTCTATCGGAATGAGATGGAGTATAAGATGGAGCATGATGCGGACGCTCTGCTTAAAAAAATGGCAGGCATCAGTTTTGTGGTTAATCCCACCCGCCAGAATGCCATCACCAGAGGCACCCTTGGCGGGGATGAAGAAGATGACTATGTGGTGGAAATGGACGATGCTGCCTGGCATCTGGAAACCATTGAAGAAAAGAACCTGCCGGTGGATGAAATCAACGCCTACAACCACATGGCCATTTACCTGCGTTGGTGCATGGAGCATGACCTAGTGGGCGAAGAATTCCTCGCTGAGTACGGATCTGTGGTAGAAAAGGTAAAAGCTGATCCTGCCAATGTGGATCTGCGTGAGTTTATCCGGGATGAGCTGGATGGGCAGCTGGTCGGCCCGCTGTTCAATAAGATTGGCCGAGCATTTGCTTCCTACTACTATGGGGAGGCAGACAGCCCTTACTTCCCCGGCGACATTGACAACTATGCCTTAGAATATTTTGGCTCAGAGCAATATTATTCAGATAAGTTCCAGGACGAAGCCTACCTGTTCATTCCCTTTGATGAAAACTATTACCAGGCTATGGCAAAGGTCATGGAAAAACGGTTCGTCAACTGGCAGGGACAGAGTTTCGATGAGGCCACTCTGGAACCTTCCGAGGTGGCTCAGGCCATCATGGAGTATCTGGACTGTGAATGTACCTATTTCCCCTCAATGACGGATGATGACCCCATCATGTCGGCATATAACTATGCCAAACGGGAAAGTCTCAAAGAGGGCTTTGTGCCGGTTCTCATTAAGGCGGATGACGAAACGCTGTTGGAATGTCTGGTGATGAACGCCGACCCGGATAATGATGCGGACATTTACGAATTTGACCTCAAAACCGTAACGGAGTACCGGAAGAAGATGCTCTCTGCGCCCATCAAGGACGGAAAGGCAGTTTTGGAGGAATTGACCGGCCAGCGCAAGGAAGAAGCTGAGGATGACGATATGGACTGGGATGAGGAAGTCCTGGGCGAGATGGAGGGCGGATATGATAACCGTCGTTTTTCAAGCTACTGGAATTCCGATAATGATATGACCTATCCTCTCATTCTGGCTAAAATCCCCGTGAAGAACCCTTGGGAGCTCTTCGCCTGGCTGCCCTTCGGAAACTGGAACGAGTGCCCAGACACGCCGGAACTGATGGCGGTGGCCAAATACTGGTTTGAGCAGCATGGGGCGGTGCCCGCTGCAATGAGCCACGATGAGTTGGAATTCCTGCTCCCGGCCCCTGTTTCCCAGGAGAAGGCCATGGAGGTCGCCGCAGAGCAGTACGGTTTCTGCCCGGACATCGTGGATCAAGAACAGGATGACCCCACTGTGGGCAATCTGGCGGATGTCCTGAGGCAGTCTACCGTCTGGTACTTCTGGTGGGATTGAGCAGAAGGATATGTCTATGAAGGAATATTTGAATACAAATTTTTCAGATATAGTTTATGGCGAAAATGGATTTCTTGTGGAACTGCGTTGTAATAACACATTTCAGGTGCAGTTGTTTGGAAAAATAAAAGCCTATCTTCTTGAAAATCAACCAGCATGGAAGGCAGCGGGAGCTATCCCCATCCCTGACGCAGTCGCCATATTTAATCTAATTGATCAGTTAGCTGGGGGAAATCGGTTTTGGGGCGAGGAAACAGGCCGCCAGGCAGAAGATGCGCTTTTTGAACTACAGGAAATAATCGGTTCATTAGAGGAATCGCCTGAGTGTGAGTGAAAGGAGGATTTTATGGGATACGATGTGAGTTTTCACCCGATTTCCCCAGAAGAAATGCAGGAATGGTATTTTACCCCGCTTTCCTGGGTCCAGCAGGGGCAGGAAGAAAAGGTGCTAGCTCTTGCCGCACAGAATGGGATAGAGGATTTCTATGCGGAAAAATATCTGGATACCTTGCGGGTCGGTGCGGGGACAGAGCCGGATGAATTGTTTGACAAGAGCCACGGCTTTTATATTGCGGTGATCCAGGGCTTTTTCCGGGATTACTATTACACTAGAGGGAGCGGTTTTTCCTTTTTGATAGAGGAGAAGCCAGAATATGCGCGCTACTTTACCTCATGGGAACAGGTGGTGCCAACAGCTTTTCCAAATCCGGCAGAAAATCAGATCATTGAAAACTACTGCGCCGGTGTCTACCTGTCTCCGAAGCAGGTTGTGCAACTTCTCCGTAATCTGGAGCAGGACCCCAAAGTGTGTGAAGATCTGGAGAGGATTTGGAGCAACGGACAGCTTGCTGTGCTGAAAAAGGCCCTCACTGCCGCGGCTGAACTGAGTGTCGGTCTGCTGGAAGCTACCGAGGTGGTGGAGCCTAACCCTATCCGCCCTAATGAGAGTACAAGCTACTCAAACCTGTACCACTGTGATCGGGATGGGGTGTATCTTTATATGGACACCGTCAGCAGACAGATCGAAGATGCCATCAGGAAAAGTGAGGAATAAGTATGAGCAATAAAGTGTTCCAGCAAAACCTGGATGACAAAAAAGGCCCCCAGCCCGGAGGCCCCTATCTCATTCAGATGCTGTTCAAAGAACCGGTAGAAATGCCGGATAAAGAAAAAATGACTGCCATAATGGAGAAGCACATCGGATCAACAGAGTGCTTCTGTTATGATAAGAAAATGGCCGGCTTTGCCGCACAGGAGCATATTGCAGAGTTCAAGGACGGAAAATGCCCGGTGCAGCTGATGGTGATGAAATGCGACAAGTTCAAGGGCAAAGGCTTCGATGCCTTTTTGATGAGCCAGATGTGGGACTGCCAGGAGGACCGGGAGCGGATCTTCCGGGAGTGCAAATATCAGGTGGTAGCCACCGATATGCTGGCCGCGGCGCTTCCGGCGCTGGAGCGTGCCAACCTGGATGCCGACTTTTTGGAGGCTCTGGCGGAGCTGTACCCCACCTGTGAGGCGTTCTATTTCCAGAACTGCGGCAAGCTGTTTCTGGCGGAGGATGTGCGTTCCCATCAGATCGAAGGCTCGGACCGCTTCATCCGCTTTGGCGTCAATGTCCGCTTCTTTAACATTGAGGGTACCGAAGATATGCTCATCGACACGGTGGGCATGAGCACCCTGTTCCTGCCCGACCTCCAGTACCACTTCCACGACATGGACCCCAACTGGGTGGTAAACCACGCCTACAATGTGGCGTCCTATATTCTGGAGCATGATAATCCCATTCAGGATGGGGAAACCATAGACGGCGTGGCGGATGGCCAGATGTGCCGAGAGATTCAGTGGAAGTGTCAGTATGAGGACGCTCTGATCCAGCCGCCCAGAGGGGTGCTGGACATCCACATGGGGAACTATGCCTCGGGAGGACGCTGAATGAACGGCGTTGTGCTCCTGGTGGGCGGACTGCTGCTTGTGGCGGTAATCAAGCTGATTATGGATCGAAATTGGATTGGCCTACTTCTCTGTGCTGTCGCCCTGCTTCTGGTCTTTGGGGCTGGACACCATACAAAATAGGCCATTTTAAGAATCGAGGAGGTGAAGTATGCAGAATTCAACAAATATGCGGATACTGGAATTACTCCGGTTTCTCTATGAGAGGACCGATGAAAACCATCCCGCCACAGTATCTGACATCATTGCCCATCTGAATGGAAAAGGAATTCAGGCAGTGCGGCAGACTGTTTACGCAGATACCAATGCGCTGATCGATGCAGGGATTGATATTGTGGTGGTCAAGAGTACCCAAAACCAATATTTTATGGGAAGCCGACCGTTTGAGTATCCTGAACTGAAAATGCTGACAGACGCAGTAGCATCCTCGAAGATCATTTCTGCCAAGAAATCCGAGGAACTGGTACAGAAATTATGCCGTCTGACCAGCACACATCAGGCAGAACAGCTTCAAAAATTTGCTGCTTTATCCAGCCGTGTCAAACCGCATAATGAAAAGGTTTACTATATCATTGATAATATCCAAACAGCGATTGGAAACCATCAGCAAATTCGGTTCCAATACTATGAATATACTCAGGAAAAAAAGAAAATCTTAAAGCACGATGGATATTATTATGTCGTAAATCCCTATGCGCTTGAATGGAAAAATGACCATTACTATTTGATTGGATTTTCTCTGAAGCATCAGAAAATTGCTCACTTCCGTGTAGATCGGCTAACAAGTGTAGAAAATCTGGAAACTTACTTTATGCCGATAGAGGGATTTGATGTAGCCTCCTATACAAATAAAATGGTTGATATGTTTACATCGGAGTCATCGAAGGAAGTAACCCTTCTATGTGAAAACGAATTGATGAGAGTAATTATAGATCATTATGGAGAAGATGCTGCTGTTGATAGGTATGATGATACACACTTCACAGCCAAAATTGAAGTGAACCCCAGTGGAACTTTTTATGGCTGGATATTCAAATTCAAAGGGAAAATAAAAATTCTCTCTCCCAAAGAGTGCATTACGGAAATGCAGCAAATCGCTCAGGAATTTATATAGTGCAAAAGAGGTGTTATTGATTTTTAACACCTCTTTTCAAATGGAATTTTTGTCCTTGAAGTGAACGGATGTTCGATATACAATATAAGCAAGATGTTCGCAGTTCGTCGAACAAATGAGAGGTGAATGCTGTGGGCAATATAACTTTTGGATCATTTATAGCCGAGAAACGCAAGGCGCACAAATTCAATTTACGCGATACAGCCAAGCATTTGAATATTGCTTACGGTTATCTGTGTGATATTGAGCAAAGCCGCCGTCCTGCACCCAATGGAGATTTTGTGGAACGCATCTCTGCCTTTCTGAATTTGGATAAATCAGAACATGAGTTGCTTTTGGATCTGGCCGCAAAATCACGCAATACAGTATCTGCTGATTTGCCAGACTATATCATGGAAAAAGATATTGTTCGGGCAGCCTTGCGTGTGGCAAAAGAAGTAGATGCTACCGATGAAGAATGGCAGACATTTATGAAAATGCTAAAGGAGCGTAAACGATAGGGGGGAGAGCTTTGTCAATTCCACAAATCCGTACAGAAGCAATCGAGGCGGTAGGGCGAAAAATCCTGATGGAATATGATCCCTCTCTGCTATCCGGGCAACCATATCCTGTGCCAATCGAAACCATTATCGAGACAAAGTTTGATCTAATCCTGGAGTTTCATACACTAAGAAAAAACCCCAAGATATTAGGGGAAACAATTTTCGATGACGGTGCCGTTGTTTTATATGACCAGATACAGAGACAGTATCGAATGATTGCAGTAAGAGCCGGTACAATCTTAATTGATGAACGGCTTTGTGATCCGTCAAAATTAGGGCGGCTCCGTTTTACCTGTGCCCATGAGCTGGCTCATTGGGTACTACATAAGAAGTTGTACTCCGGTACAGGAGATGTTGCTGCATATAACGGAAATGTTTCTTCCGATGAAAGTCATGGCATAATTGAGCGCCAGGCAGATACTCTGGCTTCTGCTCTGCTGATGCCTTTACCGCAGATCAAAAAATGTTTTTACCGACTTAGAATAGGCCGGACAGATGAACAGCTCATTGTAGAAATGGCAAATATTTTTGAGGTTTCCAAGCAAGCAATGCAGATTCGTCTAAAATCCAGGAACCTGATATAACCAAAGAGCGGGAATAGAGAGAGGTTCTCCCCTCTCTCTATCTCCTCCGCTATGCTATTTTGTACCTAATATGTTCGCAATATTGCGAACAAGGAGGAATATTCTATGAGGAAAGAAAGCACAACAATTCAAAAATGTAACAGCAGACTAACAGCTTTAGGGCTTAACAGCGACGCTGCGTTTCATAGAAGCAGGCTGATTCTAAAGATTTACCGGGATGTAGTCTGGGTTCTGAGTGAACGGGCAGAAGAATTGCAAGAAACTGCTTGGATTATGGGAGAACAAGATATAGAGTCTGGCCTCTGCTATCTTGAAAATTTTGCACCAGATATTGAACTACAAGCCTTTGAAGAAAAAGTGTGCTGCCTTGTTCAAAATCAAATGCTGGTCAATATTATTGACCGTGCGCTCCTTCGTCTGAAACGGTATCCAGATCGAGGAGAACTTTACTATGAAATTTTGACTAAGCAATTCATCTATCGGTTCAACAGTACAGAGAAAGAATTGCTGGAAGAACTAAATATAGAGCGCAGTGTCTTTTATGACCGAAAACGAGAAGCTATCTATTTATTTTCTGTTTGCTTGTTTGGATATTCTATTCCAGAAGTCCTAGAGGAACTGCCCCGACTAAATCCCGACTAAATTCCGACAAATCCCCGACCTAATCCCTACTCCCTTCCGACTTCCGACCTGCTATACTTGGTATAGTGGCAGGAATGCGCTAAATTGAATACTTTTCTACATAAGGCCCGGCATTAACCGGGCTTTTTTCATTCCTGCTGCAATATGGCGGCAGGAACATGGCTGGAGGTGAAAACACTTCCGGCCTTTTTCTTTGCCCGGTATTAGGAGGCCGGTATGCGCTGGGAGGCGTACATAGCAAAATATCCATGACACCGTTCAAATTCACTGACTACCAAGAATTTGAACGGAGGAAAGGATATGACAAGAGTATTCATTTGGAAAAATAACAGCCCACAGGAATGGGAGGAAATCAGTTTTTCAGCGTTCAGTAAGGCACGCCGCAACGGTTGCTTTACTGGGCGCTTTTTTATTGAGACAACCGAAAATGTTGATGGTCACAACGAAAGAGTTATTACCGAGTGCTCACAAGCTCGTTATAAAACACATCGCCAAGAATTAGGAACTATCAATCAAGATGTGGTTCATACGAACTCTCCCCAAAGACACGATACCTATGTCTACTACTTTGCAGATGGATCGCGTTCTACGCTGGTTTTAGGAGCAGACGATACTTCCTGTGTCAATGGAGCTTGGATTGCCGAATTGCGAGAACTGGATCGCTTGGAATACAATAATCAACACACACAAACACGCCGTCACTGTTCTTTGGATGCTCAGGACCCTGAAGGAATGGGAGGGTACTATACAGGTGATGATATGGAACGCGTGCAGCTTGAATTGGAAGTAGAAGATTTTCTCACTTCACTTCCCAAAGACCTGGAACAAATTGCTCGCCTTTTGTGTGAGGGTTTTTCTGCCGCAGAAATTGCTCGTAAGCAAGGGGTCAATCGGTCCTCAATATGCAGAAAAATTAAGAAGATACAGGATGCCATGATGCACTATAATCCTTAAGCAACAAACCATCGAAAGCACAGCCCTGCCATTTTGGCAGGGCTATGCTACTTTTTGAATTAAATTTCGTAATCTGTGCAACAAACGGCCTCTGCCGTGGCCTACAAGTGAGAGGCACAAATGCCAGGGAAGGGCATTGGGTCCCTCAGTCTCTAAATTAACAGTAATAGGAGCGAACAGGCCATGAAACAAGAAACTGAAAATCGGCAACAGAGGTCGCAGATGATTTGCCTGTGTGCAACTTGTGCCAATGCTTTTTATAATGTGCCAACCATAAGGATTCAGCGTGTGGATCGCTATCAACTTGTAAAAGATACCTGTACTTATTGTGGGGTCCGCAATGGGTATGACTATATCATTACTCCTCGTAAATCGACACGCCACCATTCAGGAAATGAGGCGAGGTTATGAACAAGAAAGATGTCTGTGCAACCCAAATAGCCTATGTACGATTCACGGAAGATGATTTGGCGGATCTGGATAATCAAGTTCGTCGTGTAGGTGCGTCATCCAGAGGCGCATATATCCGCAGTTTAATTAAAGGAGTTCGTCCTGTTGAACTCCCTCCAGCAGACTATGTAGCTCTGATTGATGAATTGGCTAAACTTCGCCGCAGTATTGATACAATGGCAGCTCGCGCGGCAGACAACAAGGCGTCTGCGCTCAGCCCCGTCGAATACTATACATTATCCAGCCTTACGGCGTTGACACTTCAAAAGATCCGGCTTGCAGCATTACCACAACAGCATCACTTACCGGAGGATATGAGCCATGAATGAAACAATTATTGACCGCACTTATGTGTGCTTAAAGCTGATTGATATGCTCTACAAGAAGGGACTTATCAACGAAGCCACCTATTTTAATGTGAAACGAACCTATCAGAACAAGTAGTTTTTTTGCGCTGGGTTGTCAAGGATGTCAGCCCAGTGTCCATATCATTGCAGATTAAAGATTTTTTGAGTATTCTCGTTTTGTCAGAAGAAATCAGGAACACTAAAGGAGGAAGATGCTATGTACAATATGTCTCCGTACTCATTATCTCGATCTTTTCGGGACAAACCCTGTCGGGCAGTCATATATGGCCGTGCCTCAACAGAACACGAGGCCCAGGTCAAAGCCTTGCAAAATCAGATGCAGTGGTATGATGATGTTGCTCGATTTCATCCTCAATGGAATGTTATCAACCGCTACATCGACCAAGGCATTACCGGAACTCAGGTCTATAAGCGGGATGCCTTTATGCGGATGATGGAGGATGCCAAACAGCAAAAATTCGATTTGATTGTCACTCGCGAGGTCTGCCGCTTTGCCAGAAATACGGTAGATGCATTGGTCTGTGTTCGCCAACTCGCCGCCATAGGGATTGAAGTCTATTTTGTGAATGATAACATTTGGACTCTTGACGGTGATGGCGAGTTGCGGCTGACCATTATGGCTACTATGGCACAGGAAGAGAGCCGCAAAATCAGTGAACGCTCTCTTGCAGGACAACGGGTCAGCCGCGAAAAAGGAGTCCTCTATGGAAACGGGAACATTTTCGGATATACCAGGAACAAACTCACCAAGCAGTTTGAAATTGATCCCAATCAGGCGGAAACTGTAAAAATGATTTTTGACCTCTATGATTCCGGCATGGGAGAAACCTTAGTAGCAAAAGAGCTAACCCGCCTTGGACGCAAAAACGGAGTAGGTAAGGTCAAGTGGGATGCCGGAAAAGTATCAAAGATCATCAAGCGAAAAAACTATCTGGGGTACACAGTTTACTGTCAGTCCTATTCCAATAACTATTTGGAGCAAAAGAGAATCAAGCGTGACGAGAGCGAGTTTGTCTATGTAAAAGGTGGCTTCCCTCAGATTATCTCGGAGGAACAGTACGAGCGGTGTAACGCCATTCGTCGCAGTAGGACCAAACGGCTGACTGATGAGAAAGGCCGTACACGGAGTTTTGGTATTCAGCAGGCTCAGAATGTGTGGGGCAGAAAAATGAGGTGTCGTTGTGGTTCTCCCATGCTTCGACATCGTTGGAGAACCAATAATGCAGGAAAGCCTATCTATGGATATGAATGCAAGCGACACCATGATACCCCCCGCATCCGCCTTCAGAATGAACAAGGCAATCCAACACCTATCTGTGAGATCAAGCCAGTTGGACAAAGCAAACTGGAACTGATGGCCTCCAAAATATTTGAGAGGGTATGGGGAGACCAAAGAGAAATCGTCCTCCAGACCTGCAAAATGCTGGATGCTTGCTACAAGCCAGACGCAGATCGTCGAGCAGATTTGATGAAAGCGAAAGATGATTCTATTCAGTTGCTCCAACAACAGCTGGATGACTTGGTTGTGGTCCGTGCCCGTGGAGAGATTGAGCAGGATAAGTTCCTCCAGCGGACCATAGAAATTCAGCAGCAGATGGAGGCCCTTCGTCAGAGCAAAGCTCAAATTGCTTCAGAGGACTACAATCCCGGACGCCTGGATATGGAAGCCATTGAAGCAGCGTTGTGCGAGGCAGTTGAAATGCATGACGGTCTGGTAAGCGAGGATTTCATTGATCTCTTTGTTTCACAGGTTACACCACTGTCTGATTCCCGCTTTGCCTGGTGCTTGGACTTTTCTCCGCAGCCCACAGTTGCCTTTCTGAATTTAGACGGTCAGAGGAAGTACACGACCTGCTCTATGGATAGTAAATTACACTTTGGTCCTTTTGCTGATGAGGAGGGGCACACCATCCCTTTTCCGGGCAGCCTGCGTCGGTGAGCTGCCCGGACAGCTCTAATTCAAAATGTACATCGTTATATACACAAGGTATGTACGGCGCAGGCTGCGATCAAAAATCCCAGAAAGTAAGATTGTTGCATGAAGATGCACTAATCGTGTAAAACATGGGAAGATAAGCGTATGATAACCTCCCCGGTGAAACTGAATGGTTTTGCCGGGGAGGTTTTTGTATATTAGGAGGAAAGTTATGAAACGAAAAGAATTGAAAGAGTTCAAGAAGAGATGGGAGGAAAATTTAGGTGGCCTTGGAGAAATGTTAAATAGTCCTTGGTTTGCAGTTTCAATAAAGTATGATGAAGCGGAAAAAAATAAGTGTTGTATTAAATTGGGACAATACGTTTTAAGATACTGGGCACAACTTCACGGGGTGGACTTATCGCCGTATGGCGACAAAGAAATTACAACGGATGAGTTTAAACAGGCAGTTACAAAGGCTCAAACTGAAATGAAAACAGATTTTGAAGGCGGTGAAGGAAACGCTGAAAATAACATATTAGATCAATTAAAACGAAGATTAAATATTATTTTATTTGGGACGACCAAACCAGAAGAAGATCAGAAAATCAAACTTGGAAAAAATGATTTGCTCAGTGCGTCAAATGTCGTTTTCTTTGATGAGCTATTAAAAACTGATGTGGGCGATCTTAAAATGATCATAGATGACAGAGAGATCGGTAATATAACGGGTGCACAAAAAAAGCACGTACATATAGAATACGAGGAGCACAATAAAAGAAAAAAAACAAGAAATAGAATTGGACGATTACTATAAGGAAATGATAGTTCGTGGGCTTCGTTCACTAGAAAAAAATGAATGGATTAAAACCAGCCTTAAAAGAACTGCACAGAGTAGACTGGATTCATTATATCCACCCGAAACGCCAGATGAAGTAGAAGAAGATTCATATTTGACCGAATGTGGAGGATGGATAGTATTCAATGAGCTAGACTTAGAGTTGCGGTTATGTGAGAAGCACTTTCCACGAGCAAATTTAGTAAATAGAGAAACATATGATAAGATTTTAGAAGCACTCGTAGAGTGTAACGAAAAGGTGATTGACTGTGTGAGCGAGTTATGCGAGATAGATTGTAAAATGAATGGAACCAATATAGAAGATTGTCTATAAGCAAAAAGAACTACTAAGCTAGTTCTCAAAAAGACTAACAGAACCATTGCGTAGTATTAAAAGCGATACGCAATGGTTCTGTTAGTCTTTTTTGAAATGTGAATAAAATGTTAATAAAAAAGCGCGAGAAATCCGAAAAAAGGGGGGTGCGTGGGGCTTTTTGAATGTGTGATGAGAAACTATAATAATTGGCGTGATGACGACGTGACCAACGTTGAATCACAAAAATAATTGATTTGCGAGGTATTTATTATGCTACAGAAGAATTGCGAAAACGAGATTCGAGAGCTGAGCCGGGACCAACAGGAAATGTAAGGCTTTTGGTGGTACATTGGATGATGTGGAGTGCATGAAGCTGACAGGACTTGCCCGGAATACCTATTATAAATATAAAAGGCAGATTCGGACTGGATTGGCTGACGAGGGAAAAATTTAAGAAGGAAAAGTTGTTATGAATAACGAAAAATGTGTAAAAGATGGATCTTGTAGCGAATTTACAAAAGAGGAACAAGAAGAATTTTTGAATTTGCTGGGTCGCATAACCCCGGAACAGCGTGAAGCACTGAAAAAAGTTCTGAAGTCCTTTACTTGATGAAGAAGGATGCCGAGTGACACAATGACCGCTCGGCATCCTTCTTTTTTGTAAATGTGCATATCATTCGGGTAAAAATGCTTGAATCAAATCCAAGATAGCAGTTCTTTGTGAAGGAGAAAGCCTATCCCAAGTGGTTAAGAGGGATTTCTGCTCCTCTGTCAAATGGTGAACAGCAGCATCCTCTTCAAAAAACTGTGAGAGAGTGATACCAAGGCCATGACAAATTTTTTCAATCGAGGTTACGTTGGGCTGAAGGTTTCTTCTGCGCCATGTTGATAAGGTCGATTGCGTCAGACCAGAGTTCTCGGCAAGGGTGTATTCAGACCATCCACGAGCTAACCGCTCCCGGTCAATTCTTCCCAGAATGTCAAAGTTCGGCTTCTCGCGTTCCATGTCATTGCCCTCCTTAGATAAATCGTAGTGCCACTTACGATTTTAAGTGTGGATGCCTTGACAGGTAATTCTATAAATCGTATAATTTTAACAAGATAAATCGTAATATGAGGTGGTTCATTTGTCTTGTTTGATAATTGGCAACGATGAAAAGCTTCATACGATTTAAGGTCGTAAAGAAAAGATGAAAGGAAAAGTCAAATGAAAAAGAAAATCGCGTCGATGTTGGCAGCAACGGTGATGCTATTTAGCGTAATAGCTTTGCCTGCTTCAGCTCAAACAGATTGGCTTGGAAACTCTGATTTGACGACCGCAAAGGTACGTGAGATTGCGGATGCCGACACATTGACAGAAAGCCAAATTGCGGAAATCAATAATCACTACTCTGAGTATGAAATTATGCAGGGGATTTCCAAGACCTTAATAGAAGATTATGCTGCAAGGATAAATCCTGATAATCCGCCTCACTGTGCAGTTTGTGCTGGTTTTGATGACCTGTATTTGCACTATATCGACAATGTTTACCTTCGGCTTGGATATGATGGATCAAATTATGACATCCAAAGAGGATATGACTACACTATCTTCCAAGGAATTGCTTGGGGGAATAAGACATTCTTAAATGAGAGAAAGCAATTCCAAGCAGTTCGTAGATTTGGAGCACAGCACGCGTACAAGTCTGATTACTACAATACTGGGGCTATGACGATTCGCCTTGGGAATGTCATAGAGAATAATGGCGTTAATAGCGTGTATGATGGGTATATTTTAGCAAGTGATGGTACAGCGTACAATGTCCGTGTGAATGCTCCGAATGGTTATTATCAGCCAGGTAGTACATACGATGATCTCAATCCGGTTTTAATTAAACTTGGCTACACAAATAGCCTTGGAGTATATGTAGAAGAAAACTTTGCTTACCTTTTGGCACCGGACTGTTCTTATGCTGATTTGGAAGAACTTTCCAATCTTGCGAATGAGGCGATTGGTGCACAGATGAAATACCCCAATGATGTAAATAATATGTATCGCAATACATATAATGCATATCCACTGTCAAAAGTGTGGAACTTCTATACGCGTAGTTGGTCATAAAGTATTAAAGAATATGTGAGCGTCTGAGAAATCTTCTTTACAGACTTTCTGCTGGCATGGTTCATCCGCATAAGTGAAAGCGGGCGCAGGTCAAGCTGGCGCAAAGCACTTCCGGTGGCAATGGTAAGCCCGATTTCTTGGACAGACATGAATGGAAAAGTCGAGTGGTACTTTGACTTGGCATACATACAAAAACAATCGAAACGTAAAAGAGGCGGCAATATGTTGAATAAAGTTAAAAGAATACTCCAATGGTTTATTGGCGGATGCTATATATTAAGTGGACTAGCGTGCATTGGAGAGTATACGATGCCCGCCATTATCCTTATTATACTAGGTGGCGTGATAATTCTTCCGCCAGTTACGAAGAGGATTCCAGCATTTAAGTTTAAGAAAATTGCACTGATACTATTATCTTCTATTGTAATGATAGCGGGTATTGAGCTTGGAGAAACTAATCTTTCACCAGAAATATTAGCGAAAAGAAAAGCAGAATCCGAGGCTGCGGCGGCTTCTCAAGCTGCCATAGAAGCTCAGGAAGCCGCCGAGAGCGCATCTCGTGCGGCGGAGGAAGCGGCATCCAAAGCGGCTCAAGAAAAAGCAGAATCGGAAGCGGCGGCTGCATCGCAAAATGAGAAAGATCAAAAAAAGATTGATGAATATAAATCTTTAATTCTTCGTAATTATGCAAATCCGGACGGTGCAAGTAAAGGCGACCAATCTAAATTTTTTGGTATTGCAGACAATGAGGAAGAACTCAAACTCTTCACAAGAGCATGGAGAGAGGCACTCTATGAAACCTGTATGGAGGAAGACCCAATTCCTAGTGATACCAATCATGGAACATACATCAAAATGGTTGATGTGTTCAGTGGCTTCGTACACCTTTATTCTTACTATTATAAACTAAATGCAGAAGGCGGTGTGGAGAAATGGATCCCGTATGAATATAATTTGTATAGGAACATTTTGGTGACCTCGTCTTCGTTTGACAAAGCTTTCAATGATACATATAAAGGATTTATCAAACCGCAGAGCGAATATCCGGACGCATATAGCGATACTTTTTATATCAGTCAGAAGCTGTCTAACAGTACAGGAAATAGAATTCTGGACGTACTCAACGATGCTTTTAGTGATGGCTCTAGCGAGTGGGTCGGTTATAAAGGTGGTTTCTTCAGCTATGATGACGATGCTTGTGTTCTCGTCACGACCAAGGGAATGAGCTTTTCTGAGTCGGGTGATTACTCCTTGACCTATGTTGATTCTGGAAAGACTACGACACTTACCGACAGCAGAGGATTTGAGCGTGAAGCTGATATTTACTATGCATACAATACGGACGAATTTTCTGAAGCATATGAAAATCTCAATACAGTTGATAATGAGATTGCAGACGAATCAAGTCTGATTTTTGAGTTCCTTATTGGCAATGAGAATTACACGGATTGGCAGTAAAGGTAAGGAGAGATAATATGCTTTTGGTTGTCGTTGTTGTGCTAGTGATAATATTTTGGACTGCGCATGACTTTAAAAAAGCTGGTGCAGAAGTTGTAAATGAGAAGAACATCAGAAAGTATCTTGACCACCTTGTCAACGACAACGGATGGACAAAGAGCGGTGGACTTATTCCGATTTACACATCTCCCTGTGGCAAGAAAGGCTGCTATGCGGATTGGGAAATGCAGATTTATGACTGCCATCATAAGAAAAAACTGACAACCGCAGAAATCGCTGCATTTTTTGAGCAATTCCAATAATTTACATTGGAAGAGGCTTGGAGATACAAAGAAGAGCAGGATAATTCGGGCAGCACAGTAAGCTGTAAAAAGACCTCCGCTTTCGTTTGCGATAGAGAGCGGAGGTCTTTTACTTTCAGAAAAATGCCTATAAATTAATTATAAGAATGAAATTTTCTAAAATGCTGGAATAAAATTTGAAAATGAGGTATACTAATAATAGGAGGGAGTTGAAAGAATGCTTTGCCAGTTTTCTTTTCAGAATTTTAAGTCTTATAAGGATGAAACCACATTCGATTTCCGTGCAATGGCGATTCCGGAGTTTCAGGATGCCTTGATTCGACAGGAGAAAGCAGAAGACTTACTTCCGGTCAGTGCAGTCTACGGCCCCAATGGTGGCGGTAAGACGAATCTGCTTCAGGCATTCTTTTGCCTGATTAACCTTGTTGTGAAGCCGATTCATGCATTGGAGAAGAATCGGCAGCCAATGATTTTTCAGCAGGGCAGCAGTGTGGCTCCCTTTATGCTGGATGAAAGTTCTGCGAATGAACCTACGATTTTTCAGGTGTTCTTCCGTGTAGGCGAGAAGGAGTGCCAGTATTACATTTCGCTCAAGAAAGAAATTGTCTTTGAGTCTCTTCTGTGGCGCACTCTTGGTGGCAAGAAGACAGGACTGATTTTTGAACGAGACGGCCAGAAGATTGAATTGGGTGCAAGTATCAGTAAGGCGAGCATCAACTTGGACGTCAATCCGAAGATGCCGTATCTTTCTTTTTTGGCGATTAACTATAATATCCCTGTGATTGCAGAAGTGCAAAATTGGTTTGAATCCTGTATTACGCAGAGCTACGCGAACCCCAGAGCGGAAAATATTGTGCTGGTATCCAAAAATGAAGCGACCAAGGAAAGCCTGATTCATGCGCTGAATGATGTAGGCATTGATTTGTCCGGCTATCGTTATGATGAGGATAGCAAGCACCTGTTCACGCAAAGAACGATCAATGGCAAGGTCTATGAACTTCCATTTGAAGCGGAGTCGGATGGAACCAAGAAGATGATAGCAGCTTTGCCGGTTCTGATGGTAGCATTGCAGGAAGGCCGCACAGTCGTTGTGGACGAGCTGGACGCCAAGCTGCATCCAAAGCTGCTCCGGTATGTGATTCAGATGTTCAAGAACCCGGAACTGAACAAGAAGGGCGCACAGTTGCTGTTCAGTTCTCACGACCTGACTACGATGAAGAATACTGTTTTCCGCCGCGATGAAATCTGGTTTGCAGCAATGAATGATAATCATGAGAGCGAGATTTATTCGCTTTACGAATTCCGGCAGGAGGACAATACTCGCGTCAAGAGCACAGCGGCCTTTGACAAGCAGTATCTGGAAGGTCGATATGGTGCAGACCAACAGATTTCAAGCGTGAAGTTTGACGGTTAGCAAAAAGCTAGTTGCAAAGGAACGTAAGCAACGGTATAATACCATTATAAACAAACTCGCTTTAAACTACGTTGTAGTGCAAAGAAAGGAAATGCTCTTATGCCACTTACAAAGATTGAATTGAATAATGTGACGGTCTTTAACAAGATGACTGTGGAATTCAATGCTGGCGTAAATGTCTTTCTTGGAGAAAATGGCGTTGGTAAGACGCATATTATGAAGCTGCTCTATGCAGCTTGTCAGGCTAAAAAGTCTGAAGTGACATTCCCATATAAAACTGTGATGGTGTTCCGTCCGGATGCTTCCAATATTGGCCGTCTCGTGAACCGGGATGCAGATGGTGAAAAGAAGGCATCGGTAAAGGTGAGTTCTAACGATGCCAGCATCGCTATGACCTTTACTCATAAGAGCCAGAAATATGATGCGGAAGTTTCCGGAAAAGCTGCATGGGAAAAACAGATGGTTGATTTGAGCAGTGTTTTTATTCCGGCCAAAGAAATTCTTTCTAACGCATGGAATCTTTCTAATGCAGTGCGGCAGGGCAACATCATCTTTGATGACACCTATCTTGATATTATTGCGGCGGCAGAAGTCAATGTGGCTTCGGGAAAAGATAATAGCCGAAAAAAGAAGTATCTGGATGAGCTGAAAAAGATCAGCAAGGGTACTGTGACGGTTCAGCAGGAACATTTTTACTTGAAGCCGGGTAATCAGGCAAAATTGGAATTCAATCTGGTTGCAGAGGGGCTACGCAAAATTGCGCTGTTGTGGCAGCTGATAAAGAATGGAACGCTGGAAAAAGGAGCAGTGCTGTTCTGGGATGAGCCAGAGGCCAATATCAACCCTAAGTTTATTCCGGAGCTTGTGAAAATTCTTCTGATGCTGCAAGAGGACGGCGTTCAGGTGTTTGTTTCGACGCATGACTATTTCCTCGCCAAGTATTTTGACGTGTTGAAAGGCACAAAGGATGATGTGCATTACTATTCGTTCTATAAAAATGAGGACGAAGATGGGAAAGAACGAATTTGCGTGGAGCAGGCTAGCTCTTTCAAACTGTTAGAACACAACACGATTATGGAGACGTTCCGAAAACTATATGAGGATGAAATTGGGGTGAGTTTTCGATGAAAAGCATCCCTGAGTCTGGCGTTGTCTTTGGACCATACGATGAAAAAGACCTGTTTTACATTGAAAAATCGAAGCTGTATGGATCGTTAGGGACAGGATTGAAGACGGTAGAGTTTGTTCGGCGGACAAAAACAGGAGTCCTTTTTGTAGAGGCTAAGACAAATGTACCAAATCCTGAGAATAAGGATAGCTCGGAGGAAAAACGGGAAAAGTTTGAAGAATTCTATACGGATGTACCTGACAAGTTTGTGGATTCGTTAGGGATTTACACAGCGGCTATCCTAAAGAGATACGGGGATACTTCTGAAATTGGAGAAAACTTATCTCTTGTCGATTTGAAGGATAAAAAACTGACGTTTGCGTTGGTTGTTACAAATCCTGCTGCACAAATTGAGTGGCTTGCACCGATTAAGGCCGAATTAGAAGAACGCCTGCGCCGTTGGATGAAGATTTGGGACATTGACGTTGTAGTTCTGAACCAAGACTTAGCAAAACGCTGGGGTTTGATTCAGAACCCGGCAGATTAGATGTGGAGGCCAACGCAATATGTGTGATGTGCTTGATAAAGTGGAAAACAGAGGCATCGTAAAAGGCGAGAGCCGTGGTGAAAATAAAATGGCTCTACTGGTAAAGAAGCTCCTTGACCAGAATTGCATTGATGATGTAAAGAGGGCTTCTGAGGATGAAAAGTGCCGTGCTGAGCTGATGAAAGAGCTTGGAATCAACTGAAAAATTGAAAATAGCGATTTGTCGTTACTCCGAACGCTCTGCAATTTTGGCACCCGCTCAGGCTGCCATCAAGGCTCCCCGCAAGTAATTGCGTGAGCGCTTGAGAAAGCACGAATAAAGCATAACAAACCGCCCCGGTTTCCGTAACAGGAAGCCGGGGCGGTTTGTTATGCCTTACAGGCCAGCTGGAGAAAACGGGCAAAAGGTACATGCTCAGATGTTGTCAATGGGGAACATGGGGCGCATGATGCGCTTGAAGGGAATCAGACGGGTGTCCTGCGGGGTGGCACCGTCGGTGAGGGACATCACGCACAGGGCACCGGCAGCTTTGAGCTCTGGATGGATATAACCCTGTTTGACTACGATGATGTCAAAGTTCTTCCAGTCCACGCCGCAGGCATCCAACTGGTGCTCCTCCACAAAGGAGTGGTTGTTGTCGGTGATCGTTAGTACCAGCGGGGTACCCTCTACAGCAACGGTCACCAGCGGGCCATAGCTGCCGTCCTCGCCGTACATGTGGGTACCCTCCTGTATGCCTTTGTATAGTACCCGCAGAGTCAGCGGAACTGGAGCCGACAGCGAATCAAAACCCATGCCGACAGAAGCATTCGTTACGGTGTCAATGGGCAGGCTGAGCAGGGCGTGGCAGAGTTTTGCATCATGGATGGCAGCAAACAGCACCTTTTTGTGCAGATCCGGCACAGCCAGCACCTGACGCAGGATAAAGGTGTTAGCGCCCTGAGCACCGCTGGTCACGTTGTCGCCGGAGTCGGTGATAAACGACGGTTTGTCCGGGCAGTTCAGCGCCATGCGCAGAGCTTCGTCCGGCTGGGCGGTAGTGCCGGTGTAGTGGAACTCATGGCGCTTGCCCCACACATAGGCGGCCAGCTCGTCGGCTTTCTGCTCGGCATAGGCATGGTCGGCTCCGGTGGCAGGGATCACCACCACGCCGCAGCCGGCCTCTGGGCAGTCATGCCGCAGGTAGCCCACATGCCAACTGGCGCTGAGGATGCGGGGATCTTTCTCCATCTCGTCCATGTACTGGTTGAAGGAACGCACCGGCTCGTCGGCAGAAACGCTCTGTTCTCCACCCAAAATCAGCGGCAGCTTGCGGTATACCGGTGTGATGTTCTGACGGTGGCGGATCAGTTCGATCAGGGCGCGGCAGGTGCGCTGTACGGTCTGGGCAATGTCGGTGTGGGGAGCCTCACGGTAACTGCGGATAAAGGTGGTGTTCTCCACATACTCTTTGGTCAGGTTGCCGTGCGGATCACAGGAGACCGCCAGTGGCAGGTAAGGACCCACGATCTGCCGGATGGCGGCCACCAAATGGTGCTCGCCGGAACCGATCTCTTCCACATAGCTGGCACCGTGCAGGTGCAGGTAGATACCGTCCAGATCCCGCAGGTTGTCGCGCACGGCATTCAGGATGGTCTGTTCAATATAATCAAAGCAGGTCTTTTTCATCACGCCGCTGCAGGCAGCGTCTGCACAGATCACGGGCACCAGTTCAATGCCTAGGTCATCGAATACGTCGCCCACCTGCATATGGCTCAGGGCGTCACGTCCGTAGGAAAGGGCCACGTTGGGCAGGTCGCACTTCATGTCTACATGCTCATTGGCTTCCAGCTGAAATTTTGCAACAAGGATCTTCATAAGGCAGTTCTCCTTTTTTATCAAATGTCGTCTACCGGGAACATGGGACGCATGATGCGCTTGAAGGGCAGGCGGCGGGTATCCTGCAAGGTAGCGCCGTCGGTCAGGGACATCACGCACAGCGCGCCCTGCTGGGTCGGTTCAGGAAAGGCGTAGCCGGTCTTGACGATCACCACATCGTAGTCCATCCAGTCCACCCCGGCGGCAAGGGTCTGATGCCGCTCTACAAAGGGATGGTTCGTGTCAGTGACGATGACATCAATGGGCAGGCCCTCTACCGACACGGTGGCACAGCCGCCAAAATCGCCATGTTCAGCAAACAAGACGGTGCCCTCTTGACGGCCCAGATGCTTCAGGGTTACAGTGAGCTGTACCGGCTCGGTCAGGGAATCCAGACCCATGCCAAGGGTCAGAGGCAGGGTGTCACCAACGGTATGACCGGCCAGCAGGGTATAGACGGCGGGGTCCTGAATGGCGGCAAACAGCACCCGCTTGCCCTGCAGGGCTTCGGGTTTAGCCAGCACCTGCCGCAGTACCCATGTGTTGGCACCCATGGCACCGCTGGTGGTGTTGTCGCCGGAGTCGGTGAGGAAGGCGGGCTTACCGGTGCAGTGCAGTGCGGTCTGCAGGGCCTCGTCTGGTTCCTGAGTCAGGCCGGTATAGTGGAACTCATGGCGGCGGTCCCACACATAGGCGGCCAGCTCATCGGCCTTCTGCTCTGCATAGGGGCGGAACTCATTGGAAGAGGGAATCACCACGACACCGCAGCCGGCTACATCGGTGTCGTGGCGGATGTAGCCCACATGCCAGCTGGCGCTGAGGATGCGGTCATCCTTTTCCATCTCATCCATATACTGGTTGATGGAGCGCACCGGTTCGTCGGCGGAGACGCTCTGCTCACCGCCCAGAATTAGCGGCAGTTTGCGGTACACAGGAGTGATGCTGCGGTGGTGCTCCAACAGCTCCAACAGGTGGGAGCAGACAAAGCGGATGGTCTGCTCCACATCAGTGTGGGGGGACTCACGGTAGCTGCGGATGAGGGTGGTGCCTTCCACATATTCCTTGCACAGGTTACCGTGGGGATCGCATACCACAGCAATGGGCATGTAAGGGCCTACGATGCGGCGCACTTCCTTTAAGATATGGTGGTCGCCGGAGCCGATGCCCTCTACCTCACTGGCGCCGTGCAGGTGGAGGTAGATGCCATCCAGTTCGGAAAGATGCTCCTGCACAGTCTGCAGGATGGTGGACTCAATGTAATCAAAGGCGGTGCGCTTCATCACGCCGTTGGAAGCCGCATTGGCGTCCAGCGCTGGCACAAGGGTCACGTCAGGACGGTCAAACACATCCCCCAGCTGCAGATGCGCAATGCAGCCCTGCCCGAAGTGCAGGCTGACATCATTTAGATTGCACTTTTTGGGGATGTTCTCATTGGCCTCCAGGATAAAGCGTGCAACAAGGATATGAAACATGCAAGATACCTCCTGTGTTGATCGAATTTGCAATGGAATAAGTCTATAAGACATTATAATACAATATAAGACGATTTACAATAGGCTCTCGGGCAAAATTTGCCGATGAAATACTGGATTTTACCACACAATTGTGTTATGCTCATAGTAGATTATAGAATGTGTGCTTTTGGAGGAAAAACAATATGCTGGTGCCGGACAGCGCGACCCCGCTTTATCTGCAGCTGGAAGAGATCCTGCGGCAGGAGATCCTTTCCGGCAGCCGCCGGGAGGGCGACAAGCTCTCCACCGAGAATGAACTGGTGGAGCAATACAAGGTGAGCCGCATCACGGTGCGGCGTGCCGTGGAGGAACTGTGCGAGGAAGGGCTGGTGGTGCGTCACCCGGGCAAGGGCACTTTTGTGACCGGGGTGGTGATGCGCAACGACCTGAACGCGCCCCGCGGCTGGACCGAAAATGCCATTGCCAACGGGTACAGGCCCTCCACCGTGTGCACAGAGCTGGACATGGTGCCAAGCACTGAAGTGTGCCGCCTGTTTGAGATGAAGCAGGGCGAGGAACGCTACTGCCGCGCCCGGCGGGTGCGTGCCCTGAACGGCAAGCCGGCGGTGTATGAGATCGATTACTTTCCGCCGCAGGATGCGGAATTTTTGACAAAAGAGCTGTTGAGCGGGTCGGTGTTCCGGCTGCTGCGGCAGTGGAGAAAGCTGCGAGTCATCCGGGAAAAGGAGACCATCATTCGGGTGCGGTACGCCGATGCAGAAACAGCGGCTGCGCTGGGGTTTGCTAAGGGGCGGCCTGTGGTATACACCCGCACCTGCTATCTGGACGGCAAAGACCGGGTGGTGCTGCTGAATGAGCAGTACATTGACAGCGAACGCTATATGATCCGCACCGGCGGGCACGAGCTGCGACTGGACGAAACGGAAGAGAACGGGTAAAGAAACTGGAAAAATGGTGTAAGAGGGGCCATGGGAGTCCCGGTGAGGAAATGCTATGAATGCAATCGAACGAAAACGCTATATTCTGGATGAATTGCAGCGCAACGGCAGTGTGGTGATCACCGACCTGGCAGAGCGTATTCAGGTGTCCTCCATGACCATCCGGCGGGATCTGAATGCGATGGCTGAGGATGGCATGGTTACGCTGGAACACGGCGGCGCAGTGCTGAACAGCGGCTCGCTGTTTGAATGCAGCATCAGCTTCAAAAATGAGATCAATGTGTCCGAAAAGCAGCGCATCGCGGCCAAGTGTATGGAGTACATCAACGAAGGCGATTCCGTTTTTCTGGATGCGGGCACCACGCCCAACGAGCTGGCTGCGCTGCTGCGCGGCAAACGCAACATCAGTGTACTGACCCACTCTCTGCTGGTAGCCAACACCACCGCTACCATGCGGAACATCAAGCTCATTATGTGTCCGGGCGAGTTCCGTGAGAACTCCATGGCTTTTCTGGGGCCGCTGACCGATGATTTCATCCAGCATTTTCAGATCGATACCTTGTTTCTCTCGCTGGAGGGCATCGATCTGACTGATGGCCTTTCGGTGGTGGATGTGCAGGATGGCCATACCAAAAAGGTGCTGGTGGAAAAAGCTAAGCGGGTGATCTGCATGGCCGACCACAGCAAATTCAACAAGTCGTTCTTCTACAAGATCGCCCCCATTACGGATGTGGATCTGGTGATCACGGACGATGGTCTGGATGCAGCTACGCAGGAGCTGTTCCGGCAGAACAATATCCCGTTGGTGCTGGCCTGAGAATAACTTGAAATTAAAAGTAACATAAAATAACAAAAAAGAATGAACTTTTCGGAGAAAATGTTATCTTTCACCGGAAAGCTCATTCTTTTTTGCGTAAACGAGTCGAAAATTTAGTGAAAATGATGCAAAACTCGATTTTTTGTTTGTTAAAAGCAACAAATAATAACATTTACGAACAAAATATAACAAAAACTGATTGACTTTGACCCGGAGTGTGGTACAATGTAGAAAAGACGATGAATGGTTAAAACTCAACGAAATTCTGCGGGTTTTCGCTGCGGCCGAGCGGTGAATATATTTCACGGCTGTTCATCACATGAAGTGTAAAATGTGATATTTTGTAACATTTTACGGTACGAAAGGGAGGCATTTACTCATGGGCAAATATACAAAGATGTCCCAGCAAGTCCTGGAGAAGGTCGGCGGACTGAGCAACATCACCTTCGTTGAGCGCTGTGCAACACGGCTGCGCATCCATTACGCCAGCAAGTCCAAGGTGGATGTGGAAGCCATCAAGGGCATTGAACATGTCGTGGGCGTTGTGGACAAGACCGGCCAGGTGCAGATCATCATCGGACCGGAAGTCAACGATGCATTCAACGATTTCCTGGAGGTCTCCGGCTGGAAACCCACCGATGACCGCCCCACGGTCGTGGAGGAAGAGCCTGAAAAGAAGGGCTTTATGTACTGGGTCACGAAGTTCGGCAACTTCAGCGCAGCTGTCTTTATGCCGATCGTTCCCGCTCTGATCACCGGCGGCCTGATCCTTGCCATCAAGAACCTGCTGGTCAACTACCTTGGAATGAGCACCGACAGCGGCACCGCAAAGGTCTGCCTGGCTATCTTCAGCGCCGGCTTCTCCATGCTGCCCGTCTGGATCGGCTACACCATGGCCAACAAGCTCAAGATGGAGCCTATCATGGGCGCGTTCCTGGGCGCTGTCCTCGTCAGCAGCTCCATCAGCGGTGTTGAGGGTCTGGATTTCTTCGGCATCCCCATTCCCACCGTGGAATACACCTCCAGCGTGCTGCCCATCGTCATGGGCATCATCTTGATGTACTGGGTGGATAAGCTGCTCAAGAAGATCATCCCTGAAATGGTGCGTTACTTCTTAAAGCCGCTGCTTACCATGTTGATCGTCGTTCCCATTACGCTGATCGTCCTCGGACCCATTGGCACCGAGCTCAGCGGTGTGGTCGGCAATGCTCTTCAGGCATTCTTTAGCGCAGCAAGTATTATTGCAACTCCTGTTTGCTCTGCTATCTATCCCTATCTGGTCATGCTGGGCCTGGATAAGGCCATCACCCCCATCATGGTGGAAGGCATCTCCAGCATCGGTTACGACCTGGTTGTTACGCCGATGGGCTTTATCTCCAACCTGGCAGTCGGCGGCAGCGCACTGGCTGTTGCCATGCACCTCAAGGATAAGGGCCGCAAGGGCATGATCGCTTCCTTCGGTGTTACCGCACTGTGCGGCGTTACCGAGCCTGCTTTCTACGGCTCCCTGATCATGCGTCCCCGTGTGCTGGTGGGCACTGCCATCGGCGCAGCGGTCGCCGGCCTGATCGCAGGCATCTTCCAGCTGAAGAACTACGTTGTGGGCGGCTGCCCGGGCTTCCTGGCCCTGCTGTTCTTCCTGCCTCCTGACGGTTCCATGGGCAACATGATCGTGGCGCTGGCCTCCGGCATCGTGGCCGTGGTCGTGGCGTTCATCGCCTGCACCGTCATCCTCAAAAAGGCATACAAAGAGGACGTCTGATCCCTGTTTAGACTTTTGACATTCACAGCCATAATTTCATCATAAAGCAAAGCACAAAAAGCCAAGCACATTGATGCCTGTCGCCGCTACGGCGGCGGGCATCAATGTGTGCTCAGGCTTCTTTTGAGAGGGAGGATCTGCTATGGGCAGAAAAGTTCTGGTGGCGCAGTTTGTGACCGAGTCCAACGCCAACATCCCCTACAAAACTGATCTGGAAAATTATGACCTGCGGTTTGGCGAGGACGCCATTTCTCAGATGAACATGGGCACCGTGTTCGCGGATGCCGGCATCGAAGTGGTACCCTCGGTCTATGCCAATGGCTTTTCGGGCGGTGTGGTCACCCGCAACGCCTTTGATTACATCGAGAACCGCCTGCTGAACGATATCCGCGCAAACCTCGGCACGCTGGACGGCATGTTCCTGCATCTGCACGGTGCCAGCGAGGTGGAGGACATCGGCTCCGGCGACCATCACATTTTGAAGGAAGTACGCAAGCTGGTGGGTCCGTATATGCCCATTGTAGTGGCCTGCGACCCCCACGGCAATCTGTGCAAGGAGTATGTGGACGGCACCACCGTGATCCGCAGCTACCGCGAGTCGCCCCACACCGACCTTGCCGACACGGTCAAGACCTGCTGCCGGTATCTGGTAGATCTGTTGGAGCACCGCCGCAACATCCGCCCCGCATACCGCAAGCTGCCGCTGATCCTGGGCGGCGAGCAGAGCGTCTCCGCCGATGAGCCGGTGCGCTCCATCAACCAGTACATGGACGAGATGGAGAAAGATCCCCGCATTCTCAGTGCCAGCTGGCATGTGGGCTACATCCGTCACGACACGGACGTAGCAGGCTGCGGCGTCGTGGTGGTGCCAAACTCCGAGGCTGATCAGGACTACGCCGAGCAGAAGGTTGACGAACTGGCCGCTTATGTGTGGGAGCGCCGCCATGAGTTCCACTACACCGGCCTGACGCAGGAACCGGAAGAGGCCATTCAGTCCGCGCTGAACTGCCCGGGCAAGCCGGTGTTCCTCACCGACTCCGGTGACAACACCACCAGCGGCTCTGTGGGTGCCAATACATGGGTGCTGCGGCAGGTCATGGCGTTGCCGGATACCAAGGGCAAGAACTTCTTGTTCGGCTGCATCACCGACCCGGCTGTAGTGGCACAGCTGGCCGATGTTCCGGAGGGCACAAAGACGCATATCCGTCTGGGCATGGATCTGGACGAGCTGTCCCGCCCGGTAGAGCTGGACGTGACCGTGAAGCACAAGGGTCGTCTGGAAGGCTTTATGGGCTATGAGGGAGATTACGGTGCCTGCGTGCTGGTGTCGGTAGAGGGCTACCCCATTGATATCATCATAGCCGAGGCGAGCCATGCTGTGGTGGAGCTGCATCAGTTCGAAGCAGCCGGTGCCCACTGCGCGGACTACGGCGTGGTGATCGTAAAACAGGGCTACATCTTCCCGGAGCTGAAGGAGCTTGGCGCGCTGTGCGTGATGTCCCTGACCGATGGCGCTACCCTGCAGGATACCCGCCGCCTGCCCTTCAAGCGCATCATGCGCCCCATGTTCCCGGTGGACGATATTTAAAAACAAAACGAGAGCTTATCAAAGAAAGGACTTGTACAGTATGGAAAAGCAGAAATTTCTCTGGGGCAGTGCAACTGCCGCATATCAGTGTGAAGGCGCTTGGGATGAGGACGGCAAAGGTCTGGGCGAGTGGGATGTATTCTCCCACGGCAACCCGCTGAACCTGAACGGTGCCACCGGCGATGTCTCCTGTGACTTCTATCACCACTACAAAGAGGACATCGACATGATGGCTGCCGGCAAGCAGAACACCTACCGCTTCTCCATTGCATGGGACCGTATCCTGCCCAACGGCCGGGGTGAGGTGAACCCCAAGGGCATTGAGTTCTACAACAATGTGATCGACTACTGCCTGGAAAAGGGCATCGAGCCAAATGTCACCCTGTTCCACTACGATCTGCCCAATGTCCTTGCGGAAGAAGGCGGCTGGGAGAACCGCTCCATCGTGGACGACTTTGAAGCCTATGCCAAGGTCTGCTTTGAGGCCTTTGGCGACCGGGTCAAGCTGTGGAGCACCATCAACGAGCCCAAGTACTACGCCTACTGCACCAATATGGTGGGCAACTATCCCCCGAACCACAAGCTGGACTTTGACCGCTACTTTAAGCAGATGTACTACGAAGTGCTGGCCAGTGCCAAGACGGTGGCCCTGTACCACTCCATGGGTCTGAAGGGTCAGATCGGCATCGTGCACGACAGCAGCAACGTGGAGATCGCGCCGGGCACCAAAGAACCGGAAAAGGTCCGCCTGCTGGGCGACCTGTTCTATAACCGCCTGATCCTGGACACCTCCATCAAGGGCAAGCTGCCCGGCGAGCTGATCCCTCTGCTGCGGGAGAACGGCATTGAGAACGACTATATCAAGCTGGACGATGCCCTGATCTTTGCCAAGGGCAAGGTGGATTACATCGGCATGAACGTTTACAACCGCATGTACCTGACCGACTGGTCGGAGGGCGAGACCGAGGTGTTCCACAACAACCGCGGCGCAGGCTCCAAGGCCAAGGAGGGTATGCGCATCAAGGGCTGGTACGAGACCGCCATTGCCCCCGACACCAAGCGCAACCTCTGGGGCCGCGAGATCTACCCCAAGTGCATGTACAACACCCTGATGGAGATCCGGGAGCGCTACGGTGACATCCCGGTGTACATCACCGAGAACGGCCATGGCTGCTACGAGACCCCGGACGAGAACGGCTATGTGCAGGACGATGACCGCATCGAAATGATGCAGGGCTACATCGACTATATGCTTAAGGCCAAAAAAGAGGGCTGCAATGTGCTGGGCTACTATGCATGGTCTACCATGGATTTGTACAGCTGGGTCAATGGCTACGAAAAGCGCTACGGCTTTGTGCGTGTGGACTTTGACCATGACAACAAGCGTACCCCCAAAAAGAGCTATTACTGGTTCAAGAATTTGATCGAGGAATACCAGAAAACCGAAGAAGCGGGAGAGTAATATGAGAGCCACAGGAGACGGCTCCCCCAAAAAGCCGGGACGTATCCGCCATGGCGTGGATGTGGTGCTGGACTTCATTGCCGGCTGCGTCTCGCCGGTGATCCCGGTGCTACTGGTTCACTGGCGGCATGATATGGGCGAGCGACACCTTTGGTACATGGGCCGTAGGCCTGTACGCCATTATTACCCCGGGACTGTGTGCCTTGCTAGGGTATATCGACCCGGATGGCAGCCTGACCAATTTGTTGCTGACACTGAGTCCGGAACTGGTGCTGATATTCCATCTGGACTTTACTACCCTGCGGGAAGATACTTGGGTTAGTATGCTTCTGCTGGGGTACTGCATGGGCTGGTTTTTGCCAGTAACCATGCGGCTTTCGCCGCACCAGCGCATGAAAAAAGCGGCCTGTCCGGTTGCGGATTGATGGTGGAAACGGTACAATAAAAGGAGAAACAACAATGAAAATCTTGGTCGGCGAATTTATCACGGAGTCCAATGCGAACATCCCGCAGAAATGCGAGATCAGCAATTACAAGATGCTTTTTGGTGATGACTGCATTCAGGCACTGCATGTGGCCGATGTGTTTGAGCAGGCCGGTTTTGAACTGATCCCCTCGGTGGTGGCGGATGCCGGTGCTGCGGGCGTGATCAAAAAAGATACCTTTGATTACATCGAATCTTGCTTCGTGCGGACGGTCAAAGAGCACATCCACGAGATCGATGGTATGTTCCTGATGCTGCACGGTGCCAGCGAGGTGGAGGGCATTGGTTCCGGCGACCACCACATTCTGGCTGAGATCCGCAAGGTGGTAGGGCCGTACCTGCCCATCTTTGTGGTGTGTGACCCCCACGGCAATCTGTGCAAGGAATATGCCGAGGCCACCACTCTGATCCGCAGCTACCGCGAATCACCCCACACCGACAGCATTGCCACCATGCGCAAGGTAGCCGCCATGCTGTGCGACTTTATGAAAGACCGCCAGAACACCCACTCGGTATACCGCAAGCTGCCCCTGATCCTGGGCGGCGAGCAGAGCGTTTCCGGTGACGAGCCAGTGCGATCCATCAACGAGTATATGGACAAGCTGGAACAGGATCCCCATATCCGCAGTGTGAGCTGGCATGTGGGTTACATCCGCCATGACACGCCGGTGGCTGGCTGTGGCATCGTTGTGGTGCCCCAGACCGAAGCCGACCTGCCCTATGCAGAGGAAGCCGCCGACTGGCTGGCTGTCTACGTCTGGAACAAACGCCGTGAGTTCCACTACACCGGCCTGACAGCTGCTCCAGACAAGGCTTTGCGGATGGCACTGGAGTTTGAGGGCAAGCCTGCTTTCATCACTGACTCTGGCGACAATGTAACCAGCGGTGCCACCGGCTGGAATACCTACATCCTGCGGCAGGTGTTGGTGGAGAAGGAACTGAAAAAGAAGATCCTGTTTGCCAACATCTGCGACCCCGTTGCCTACCAGAAGCTGGCGCAGCTGGAGATCGGCGCAAAGGCCTGCCTGCATCTGGGTGTGAATCACGATGAGATGTCCCACTCGGTGGAGCTGGATGTGACGGTGAAGGCAAAGGGCACTCTGCGCGGCTACCTGCACCATCCCCACGATGCCGTGTATGGCTATTCGGTGGCGGTGTCGGTGGACGGCCTGCCACTGGATATCAATGTGGCAAGTACCCGCCAGACCATGTGCGAAGAGCACCAGTTCGTGGGGGCTGGACTGGACTGGGACGCATACGATGTGATTGTGGTCAAGCAGGGCTATATCTTTCCGGAGCTGAAGGAAAAGGCTGCGTTCTCGGTCATGTCCCTGACGCAGGGAGCTACCCCGCAGGATACCCGGATCATTCCCTTCAAGCAGATCATGCGCCCCATGTACCCCATTGACAAAATCTGAAACCGGCCGCAGGCCAAATACAAGAAATCAATAACGAGAGGTGTAAGAAAATGAAACAGTACGATATCCGCTTGGCCAAGGTGCCGCAGCCGCCCAAGGACTGTACTGGAGAGCCGGTCATGCTGACGGATGCCACTATCCAGGAACGTCTGGACAAGGTTCTGCGGGGCATGAAGTCCCGCGGTTTTGAGCAGCTGGTGGTGTACGGTGACGCCGAACACTGCGGTAATTTCCAGTACCTGATGGGATATTTTACCCGCTTTGAAGAGTCTCTGCTGGTTCTGGACGCCGACGGCACGGCTCACTTTGTGCTGGGCAATGAGAATCTGAACAAGGCGTCCAAAGCCCGTATCCCGGGGCAGGCCGTGCATGTTTCACTGTTCTCACTGCCCAACCAGCCCAACCGTGCTGACAAGCCCCTGCGCACTCTGTTGGAGGAGGCAGGCATTGCGCCGGGCCGCCGCATCGGCATTGCAGGATGGAAGCATTTTACCAGCCCGGTGGAGAAAAACGAAAAACTGTTTGACATCCCGGCCTTTATTCTGGATGCCATCCGTGCCATTACCGGCGGCGACGAGAACCTGTTCAATGCCGGAGATCTGTTCCTTGGCGATGGCGGTGCCCGTACCACTAACAACGCTAACGAGATCGCCCATTACGAATATGGCGCTACACTGGCTTCAGACGGTGTGCTGGATGCTATGGATCTTCTGGCTCCCGGTGTGCCGGAGACCGCACTGGGCGCTCAGCTCAACCGGCAGGGCCAGCACAACAGCATCGTGACCATTGCCGCCAGCGGCCCGCGCTTCATCAAGGGCAATATGTTCCCCACCCAGAACACGGTCAAGGTGGGCGATACCATTTCGCTGACCGTCGGCTATTCGGGCGGCTCCTCCAGCCGCGCAGCCTATGCAGTGCACGACGCTTCGGAGCTGCCGCAGGGCGCTCAGGATTATGTGGAAAAGGTAGCGGCTCCCTACTTTGCCGCCTATACCCGCTGGCTGGAGGAAATCCATGTGGGCATGACCGGCGGTGAGATGTTCGACAAGGTGGAAGAAATTCTGCCCCGTGCAACCTACGGCTGGTCGCTCTGCCCTGGCCATCTGGTGGCCGAGGAAGAATGGCTCTGCTCTCCGATCTATGAGCACTCCGCAGAGGTTCTGCGCAGCGGCATGATGCTGCAGATCGATATCATTCCCTCGGTGCCGGGCTACGGCGGCAGCTGTGCCGAGAGCACCGTGGTGCTGGCCGATGAGACCCTGAAGGAGCAGATCTGCCAGCAGTATCCGGAGATGTGGCAGCGGATGCAGGTGCGTCGGCAGTATATCATCCAGCAGCTTGGCATTCAGCTTTCGGAAGATGTACTGCCCATGTGCGGCACAGTGGCTTATCTGCGGCCCTACCTGCTGGAAAAGGACATGGCATTTGTGAGCCGCTGAGTCCATAAACATCCATGGATGTCTCTGAATACTCTATAATTTTGGCACCCGCCCAGCCTGCAATCAAAAATCCCCGCAAATAATTGCGCGAGAGCTTGAAAAAACGTGAATAAAGAGCACAAATAAAGTATAACAAACCGCCCCGGTTTCCGTAACAGGAAGCCGGGGCAGTTTTTGCGTTGGGTAGCTTGAGCGAGCGACAAGGGGCTGTTGCAAAATAGCCCCAACGAAAAAATGAGATAGACTTCCCCAAAAGGGGTTGCCTATCTCATTTTTTGTTGTAAACTGAAACTGCAATGAACCAGATACAACATGAACAGTATACAGGAAAGGGCGGCATATATCAACAGCGGACCCTGCCAATAAGCGAAAATATTTTAATAGATGAACATGAACCGGTGTATGTAGCCAACGCCCAGCTTGTGGAACTTCCGGCGCTTCTTGATGCGAGGGAGAACCAATATCTCTACCGAATTGTTTCTCCTCTGCATTGCTTTTGACCTCCAGAAGTTCTTTTCCAAATTGCAACGCGGAAAGAGAAAATCTCATCTTTTTCCCCTCAAAAAAGAGTAGAATTTTTTGGAACTGAAAATGTAAAAAGCTGAGCACCTGCTTTTTCACAGAGGCTCAGCTTTGCTATACCTTTTTCTCTGAATTTATGACAAAGTTTTCAACTTTTGGGCTGTTTCAGGCACTCTTTGCTGAAGTTTTCAACGTCTTTCGCTTTTGCTATTTTGCAACAGCCCCTTTTTTGCGTCTTGTTTTGTAAGCGGAAAGAAGGTACAATAATAGAAAAAAGCGTATATTGGTCAAATAAGGTGGTGAGTACATGAGGTTTTTTGAAGCGGTTCCCAGTGAATTGTTCTCGCCATTGGCTTCACCCAACCGTATCTTATATGCGGATGCACTGGACGTACTGTACGCGGCATACCAAGAAAACCTGAAAATACAGGAAGATGTCTTGTATTCCATGCTGCGCGGCAGGCTGGAGCAGGAACTGGCGGATGCTACGTTTGAAGATGAAGACATTGACGAAGAGGAACTGAGGGATATCTCTGGCCGCGCTCGTTTTTTGATCCGCAAGCTGTGTAGTAAGGGGTGGTTTGAGAAAGAACGCGGGGACGACTTTGAAGAGTACATCACGATTCCTAATTACAGCAGTTGCCTGCTGGAACTATTTCATCAACTCAGGGATGATAGTCCGGCTCGTGGATATTCCTATGTGTTCGGAACTTTCTCAGTCTTAAAGACCGCCGACGACAGCAACAATGCTTACGACAAAATGACAGCTCTCTATAGTGCCTACGATAACACAACGGCGCTGATTAGCTTGTTGCAAATGGTCTATCATAATGTGAAGCATTATTTTCAGACGCAGATCGATATGCAGGATGTCAACCAAGTGCTGGCTGCACACTTTAACGATTTCGGACAAAAGGTTGTGGAGGCATATATCCGTCCGCTGAAAATCAAAGATTCAGTGCCGAAGTATCGTGTGCCCATTCAGTCTGTGCTTAGGCGCTGGGAAGAGGATGATACCTTGCTGATGGCGATGGCAAATGAAGCATTGCGTGATAAGCGGGGCAAGACATTGGAAGACTGCCGTGCCGATCTGCTGAGGAAAATTTTCTGGATCGAAGAACGCTATGACAATTTAGAGAAGGACTATCTTGAAGAAATTGATACGCAGGTCCGGCGCTATACTAGGGCAGCAACACAGAAAATCGAGAACCTGACGAACCGAGATCAAAGCGTGCGCGGCAATTTGAATGTTTTGCTGACGGCACTGTCCAGAAACCGCAGGGCGTCTGAGCTGGTGGACCAGATACAACCGGCATTTCAATTGTATGAGCAGTCTTTTTTGTCAGAAAAAAGTCTGTGGTACCGTAAGCGCCCCGAAAAACGGACAAAAACCGCGTCGGTGCTGATACAAGATGATCAGGCATCGAATACGGAAGAACAGGTCAGAGCGGCACAGTTACTGCAATCGAAATATGGCCGGGCAGCAGTAAATGCTTATGTGCAGGGATGGCTGGGAGATGCTGACATTCGTTGCTCGGAGGAGCTCTCGCTTGAAGAGGACAAGGATTATATCATGAGTTTGCTGGCGATCCTTGGAAGCAAGGATGCATCTGCCGGTTATGTGGTCCAGGAACTCGATGGCTTTTTTTGCAAAAATGGCTATTCGATCCCGCAAATGCAGATCCGGAGGAAGGAGAAGAAGCTGTGAATTTTGATTTTGTTACCAATGCAACGGCAAAAGAACTGGAACAATTCAAATCTGTCTGCAATCAGCTGCTCAGCCGCACATACATTGTGCGAACCATCTACCAGCCGGGAAAAGGCAGGGTGGATAGCCCAGACTATCTTTTTCTATCACGGCACTATGAGGCTGTACAGGAGTACCTGAGCCTGCTGGACTGGGATTTGCGCAGGGATGAACTGAACGGATACTTTTATGTGTTGAACACAGACGAGGCTAACCGTTGCAACCTCAATAAAAAAGAAACGGCGATTTTGCTGGCATTACGGCTGATCTACGAAGAAAATATGGAGCGTTTGGGTTTGGAGCAGGATGCCGTGTGTACTGTGCGGGATGTGCTGGAAAAGGTGGTGACCGACTATCCCGTTTTTCCGGCTAAGCCGAATATGGAAGAGGTCAAACGCGCGTTTACGGTGCTGGAAAACCATTCTGTGATTCAAAGACTAGAAGGAAAATTCAACCAGGGCAGCTGCAAGATCGCAGTACTGCCCACCATTCTCTCTGCGGTCTCCAGCGAAAAGCTGAACTTGGTAGTGTCTATTTTGAAAAAGGAGGAAACAGATGAAGAAGCTAAAGAAGATCCTGCTGATCAACTGGCTCTATTTCAGCAAGGAACTGATTGAAGTGGGCAACATCAATTTCCTGACCGGCAAGAACGGCGCCGGAAAGTCAACGGTTATTGATGCACTGCAGGTCGTACTGCTGGGCGAGACAAATTCCCGCAATTTTAATCAGGCAGCCAACGAAAAATCGCAGCGCACATTGGAAGGCTATCTGCGCGCCGACATGGATGATAACAGCCCGTATTCCCGTCGTAGTAAGGACTTTTCTACCTATATTGTCTGCGAATTTCAGGATGAGATGGAGGGCAGCAGCTTTGTGACGGGCGTTACCTTTGACTGCCGCAGCGATGGAAGTTACCGTGATACATTCTTTATTTACACGGGGACACTGCCGGAAAATTGCTTTATTGAACGGGGCGAGGCAATGGAGATCTCTACACTTCGCCGTTTTTTGAAGCAGAACTATGCACGGGCAGAATTTTATGATACCCAAAAAGAGTATCGCCGCAACATGCTTGCAAAGTGGAACGTCCACAACGAGCAGGTCTTACGGATGATGAAGAAGGCTGTTTCGTTCCGGCCAATTGTGGATATCCAGAAATTTATTACGGAGAACATCTGCGATATTCCGGATAAACCCAATATTGAGCTGATGCAGCAAAACATCCGGGATTATAAACGGCACGAATTGCTGGCGCAGCGTCAGCAGGAAAAGCTGGATGCGCTGCAGCAAATCAGCGGGCTGTATCAGGAGATGAACCAAGCCATAGACCGCTGCCAGATCCAGAAGTTTCTGGTACGGTGGGCCGAAAAAGAAGCTGCGCAGACAGAGATCGACCAGAGGGAATTGGAACGAACTGAATGCAAGGAGAACCTTGCAAATGTGAATGAGCAACGGGAGGAGCTTGAGCGGCAGATCGAACAGAAAGAAACGCGCCGCAGTGAGCTGGAGCTGGCCTGCAGGCAGAGCAACGTTTTCCAGGAGGAAGAGCGTCTGCTCAACATGGAAAAGGCTCTGAGAGATGAGCAGAAAAAGCTGGAACAGGGTCTGCAAAATCTTGAAGTGGAAATCAAGCGGGAAGCACGGCGTTTACAGAGATTCTGTGGGGAGATACAAGAACTGGAACCGGAAGAACTTCTCATACCGGTGCAGGAAGCGGCGAACACTGCGCAGAAAGCATATGCTGTATTTACTGGTGACGAGAAGGGATTGCTTGCCCGGCCTGTGGAGTTGTTTGAAACGGGGCAGCAGGCAGCGGCCGAATTGTCGGATGCTGTCCGCAGTGCGGCTCATAAAACAGAGGATCGTATTGCAGAGCTGAAGAAGCAAGCCGACCAGAAAAGTGCGGTGCTTGCAAATCTGCGCAGGAACATCAAAGATTATCCCCATGGGCTTCTGCTGTTCAAAGACCGGCTGGAAAAGGATCTGGCGGATAAAACGGGGCATGCGGTTCCCGTTTATATTCTGGCTGATGTGCTGGAAATGGCAGATGAGCGCTGGCGTGGAGCGGTAGAAGGCTACCTAAATAACCAGAAATATTATCTGCTGGTGGAGCCGGGACGTTATCAGGATGCACTTAACATTTACGACCGGCTGAAGCAGGAAGCAGAGTACCGTGCATTTGGCCTGGTAGATATCGGAAAACTGCGGGAAAAAGAAACACTTCGACCGCTGTCCGGCAGTCTGGCAGAAAAGGTGGAGACAGAAAACAAGCTGGCACGCAGCTATGTTGACTATCTTCTGGGTCGGGTGATATGCTGCGACACGGCAGAACAGTTGCGCTGCTATAAGACGGCAATTACGGCAGAAGGAATGCTGTATCAGGGCTATGTGGCCCGCGCACTTCGGAAGGGCTGGATGGAAGATGCCTTCATCGGGCGGCGTGCGGTGCAGCTCCGCATCGACCATCTGGAAAAGGAACTGGCCTGTCTGCAGGAAGAGCTGCGGCATTGGCAGGCGCCCCCGCAACAGCCGACCCGGCCGCCGCATCTTTTTC
>OAWA01000216.1_pt1 | contig 50581 bp, 65 predicted proteins | sample 1516971 | NCBI WGS metagenome assembly OAWA01 (sample SAMEA2580097, study PRJEB22360) | human gut metagenome | biome: human gut; feature: human-associated habitat; material: faeces | place: Denmark | collected 2008/2010
TTCTATACTTATTATATATAAAAGTATAGCAAAAAAATCGCCTATCCAAATCTATGAAATGGATAGGCTTTTTTGCGTAATATTCAATTGTTGTGACGTTGAATTATTATACTAAAATAATTTAGTTATAATACAAATATTTTACGTTTTCATTATACATCATTTAAAAGTAAAAAGTGAAACAATGTTTTTAGACATCATTTCACTTCATTTATTGAATAGTGAAAAATAAAAACATCCACTAAACCCTAACCATGATTATTATATCATTTCTAATGATTAACATCCAATTAATTCTAAAATTGTATTTCTTCCAGCAATACCATCAACTTTTAAACCTCTATCGCTTTGGAATTGTTTCACAGCTTTTTCTAAGCCATCTCCAAAAATACCTGGGCATTCAACACCATTTACATCATAACCACGACACATCAAAGCAATTTCTACAGCAGTTACTAAATATTGCTTTTCTCCTTTTTTTACATAGTGTTTACCTAAAGTAGCTTTGCTGTTCTTACCAAAAGCACCATCGACAGTTAATTTAGCTCCATAGTCATTATTCATGGCTACTTGGAAACAACGTGCAACATTTGCTAATGTTTTCGTACCACAAATACCATCGGTTGAAATAGTATGACCTGTGAAGTTGATTGAATGTTGTTGTCCTCTTGATACAACCGAATCTTTATTAGGATTTACCGCTTGGCTTGGTGTTGAAGGATGTAATCCTAAATTTCCAGTTGTTGAATTTACAATGTTATTTTTAAAGTTTTGCCAAATCGCATCTTCTAACAACCCATTACAATTAGGACATAATTTACCGTTAACGTCATAGTGACGATAAACACGATCAATAGTAATATTGTATTTGCTCATTAAAGCTCTTGCTAATGCATAGGTATTTGCTAATGTTTCATCACAAATATGAACTGTTCCGTCCTTATGATTGTCGCACATTTCAATCGAAATTGAGTTTGTATTTGTGATTACTTTATACATTGGATGATGATTTGATTGACACTTACCGCCAACACTATAAGCAACATAATCATCTGGAACTGATTGAGTTACTGAATTATCATCGACAAAGTAATGTGCAGATGCTTTTACTACGTTGTTAGCGAAGTATTTTCCATTTGCTTCATCACTATCTCCATCATTGCTTGTATAATGAATAATTAAATATTTGATTTTTGATAAATCTCTTTGTGCTCCATAATTAGCACGATTTGCTAAATTTTGTTTTAATTCATATGACATTTTTATTCTCCTCCTAATTTAATACATTTATTTTCAAATTTCTTATAAGCATCAATATAGAGCTCTTCTTTATCTCCATTGAACGTACATTCATAAAGCATAGCTCCTTTATTAGATGTACTTAAAATTGCTTTATGATTTTGTAATGTTTTACATTGCCACACTACGAACACCTTAAAGTCTTCTTTTTTATCCATATGTCGCTCATTGTGCTTTCTAACTTCTTCTTTACAAATTCCAATAAATTCACTTGAACTCATATTTACAATCTCCTTTATTCACTAATTCCGTTTTTTTATCATTTACTACCGTTTAACAACCATTTTTTGCAATTTTTGGTTGTTATTCATAATAAAAGAGAGCTATTCGCTCTCTTCATTTTTATTAAAATGTAACTGATCTATTTCTTTTTTCATGTGAGTTACCATCCCATTACCGCCTAAATCATGATAAGCGCCATACATTTCATTGAAGTTTTCATATGCGTAACTTGGAATGTTCCCTCTTTTAGTGTATTTGGAATGATATTCAATTAATTGCACTCTTAAAAGAAGCATAGTACCACGTGAATTTGCATCACGTGATTTTTTTTGATTTTGTAATAACCATACGATATAGCCTAATACAATAGGTAAAGCAATAGTGTATGTTTGCATCAAAATTTCTTGCATACACACACCTCTAATTTTCTTTATTTTCAATCAAGCGTGTAAAAGCTTGATGAAGTCCAGTGGATGCCAAACCACAAATAGCACCACCTACTACTGTTTCTACAGTAATATTATTCATTACAATGCAATTTAAAATTGCACCTTCAATAAATACGATTGTAGGAATGTATTTATTATCTACATCCTTAATCCATTTTTTTACAACGTAACCTGTTACTAAACATCCAGCCATAACGACTGGAACAAAATAACTAGTAATAAAACTTAGATCCATTTTCTTTCATCCCTTCTTTATATTTTTATGGTCTACCAACAATTTTTACAATATTCTTTGTTGAAACTGCACCTGTTGAAATTATTCTTTCTTTACAGCTAACAATCTTTATAGTTGTTGAATTTGCAAATTGCAAATATACTGACTTAGCGTAGAATTCGTTTCCACTGGATGTAATAAGAGAGCCCCAAATATCTTCATTTCCATCCACAAGTGGACAATTAATCCTTTCACCTGTTGTGAAATAAACGTCTAACGAATTGAAATATGCTTTAGGAAAAGCAACAGCAATCGATCGTCCTTCAGTAGCGCTACCGCTCCATAAAGGAACTTGACCACTTAATAATTTCCAACCACTCCATCCACCGTTATAGATATTTCTCCATTTAGAGGTAGGAAAAGGATAAACCATGTCAATATCAACATAAGCATGACCGTTTGAAATGATATACTGTCTTTTTAATGCAACAGTAACACCACTCTTTATGAAGTGATTTTTAATCGTTGAAGCATCACTCGTTCTAATAGCTTCTATTTTTCCATTCAATTTTCCAGTTGCAATATCTATTTGTAACGCATCTGTAGATAAAGGTGCATATTGTTGTAGACCTAAAACATTTTTATCTGCAAATGTTTTATTTGCATAATCACTTTCTAATAACTTAGTTTTCATTCATGTTTTTACCTCCTATTATTCTTCATCAAACACAGGTTTTCCTGCTTCTACCCAATCACTATAATTACCATAAGTTACATAGCCTTCACCTTTAGCAATCATAAATCGAGCATTATTTAAAGCTTCACAAATTTCATTCAGTTGTAACGCACCAAACAAATCTCCTTCTTGTTCATTTTCATTGGAACGTTCAATTTTGATATTTTCCTGTACAACTCCACCTTCTTGATCTACTAAATTGTAAAGGGCTGTACCGCCTTCAGGAATTTCATCCTTATAATCCGTTTTAAATTTTGCCATTTACTTTCTCCTTAAAATTTCTTTGCTCCTAAAGTAATAGAAAGTCTTGGAACATTATCGTAATGTTTTTCTTTCAACTCTCTAAAAAGCATTCTTGTATTTTCTTCAATGATATTTAGATCATCTTTATTCCATATCAATCCATTTGATGTATATGTTCTCATTGCTTTATATAGAGGATTTCCTTTTCCTAATGTATTGGAATTAATTAAATCAATATTGTAAACAATGGTATTAAAAAAATCAGCCCGTGGGAACTGATCTATCGTATACATACCTAATTCATAGATTTTATAGTTTGGATAAAGAAAATGTGAAATATCATGCAGGTATTCAATATTACCTTTTATTCTTTGATAATCAGGAGATAAGTTAAAGTAATCTCCATCTTGCCAATTTGTCTTAGGATCTTGCCAAATACTCATAACTTAATACCCTCCCAAGTACCACTCAAAGCAGTATCAAAATTAATTTCATTTTTTGTTGTTCTACATGTCATTACTTTTTCAAAATCACTTTGAGCATAAATAATATCAAATGGTTGTACTTCAGGATTACCACGATAACTGATACTAACTGTATTTGTCTTAGCAATGTAATCATGTAACCAATCCGATATTTGTTGTGCATTATCTATTGATGAAACTAATGGATTATTAAATTGTTTAATACTTCCCTTTTCATTGTATTCAATAGATTTTACATAAGTTTGATTTTTTAATTCTTCTCCTTTAATAACAATATCTCCTGCTGAAAGATATTTTTTATCTATTTCAAAAACACTGTATGTTGCAAAATTATAAATCCACTTTACACCTGATACTTGTGTTTCAACATCATCATTTTTAATATAGATTTTTTTATTAATCATGCGATTGTGACTGACTTTAAAAATCACGTTACTATCTTCAATAGCATAACCGGTTGCTTGTGTCTCTTGAGTATTTCCTAATGAATACTTATCACAGTAATTAATATCAATTCTTTGGATTTGACTAAAACTTGTTATCTTAGGATCATCCATTGCATTATCATAATCTAAATAGAAATCATTAACACGACCAAAACCAATAGAATTGATTACACAACGGTGATGTGGTTTCGACCATTTATTAATAATGATTTCTAACTTATCAAAACTATCAACATTATTTAAAACAGTATATTTTTCAAAAGTATTGTCATTTACATTAAATGTTTCAATAAGTTCATTCTTTAAATAATAATTCAAAGTAAAATCCGTTGCATATTCATTTCCTACGCTGTCAAAGACAATAGGTATTTCATACATAGATGTTGGTAGTGAATAAGAAATCTCAATAGTTGGATTTTCTTGAAAACTACAATCTTCTAAAGAAATCTTATCACTGATAAATCCTGTCTGTTCCAATTCATCCAAATTATCAGGAACAATAATCATATTTTCTTTATCACCATTCATGTAATTTAGTTGAAAAGATGCATAACTATATTGTGGTAATTTTGTTGATTCAAAAGCCTGTCTTAAATTACTGATTTCAACGTGACCATTATCTTCAAATGAAATTTTAGGATCTATTGCATTTTTAAATGTAATAACTCCATTTTCATCACAATACAGTACACAATGCCCTGCGTTAGCAATAAGCTGCAGCGCCTGTTTGATATCGATTGCTTCCATATACGGATTCAATGTCACAATATCCTTTAAACATTCATCTAATTTATATTCTCCGGTTTCTTTGGTTTGTTCCCAGTAATAATCAAAAATAGTGTTTGCTAAGTCCCACAAGGTAATACCATTTTGAGTGTATTGTTCTTTTATTTGAGCACCATATACATCAAGCTCCATACAATTAAATCTATCAATACAATTAAATGTCACTTTGTAATTTTCACTTTTCGGTTGATCATTCAAATACAACGTGTCTGCTTTAAACCATTCTGTTTTGTCGTTTTCTAATAACATTCCATAATATACTTCTAATTCCTGATTTGGCTGTGTATATCTCCAATAGCCATTAGGATTTAGTGGGTTAAAACTTTGATCCAAATTATTGATAGAAAACTGCAATGAATTAGAAGACAATTCTAATGATAACAAGTCCATGGATTTCTTATGAGAAAAACTGCTATCGCTCATTTCTTTATTGGTGAATGTTAACTGAACCCCAAAATTTATTTTATTGATTCTACACCTTTGATTAGGAACGCTCCATTTATTGATGATTATCTTCATTTCAACAATTCCATTTAAGCTTAAATCTCCTTTTATCCATTCAAAACTATCACAATCAGTAATATTCATACTTCTTGTAATTCCGCTAATATTCGTTGTTTCAATCGTAAAATCAGGAGAATAAGTTCCATTAATGACATCAAAAGCAATCGTTAAACCATAAATATCTTGAGATTGATCAAATTTAAAAGCAACAGTTGGTAATACATCATCAAATATTCCTTCATAATTACATAAATGAGAGGAAAGAATACGATCATATGTGACTTCGTTTTTGTCATCATAAATATACATATCATTTCCTATTCTCATTCTGTCCTGCTCAAAAGATGCCAAAAATTTAAAGCTTTCAGGAAAGTTAATTACATCAGCTATTTTTGTTCCATAATCTTCAAGTATATCAATCATTTCAGTTGAATCAATAGATGAAGATTTGTGAGCTTCATTATTAACAAATCCATAGACAACTCTAACAAAAGGTTGTGGGCGGATTAATCTTTTCATTTCAGTTTCATATTGATCACTTACTGTAAGCATTTAATCCACCTCTCCAACATCAATAATATTAAATTTACATTCCTTATAATGAGTCGGTAAATCCGTATCTGTATCAATAAAATAAGGTGTAGCACTTCTATCTCCTATATACATTCGTAAAGTGATAAGAGAGTTAGTTTGCATATTAGGAAATGTAACATCAATATAATAATCTTTAACCAGATTAAGAATTCTACTCCATTCTTCGGCTGATAACCAATTCCATTGTAATGAATCAATCTTATGATTATCGCGTCCAACCTTTGTCGCTACAACTTTACCATTTTTATTTCTTCCACCAGTTGTAAGAGTTGAAAGAATAAATTTAAGTCCCCTATCAGGATAAGGGACCTTTTGACCATTGATTCTTATAAATCCTTTTTTTCTTTCCATAGAATCACCTCATCCTAATAAGAGAATCCAAAGTCAAAACCTTTTTGTTTGTTGACTTTGTTAACTTCATCCGTAACCTTTTGGCCGTTAAGATAAACATCACTATCTTTGTTAAGAAGTGCTCTTAATAATTCATTTTGTTCTCTCATTAATTCAATTTCATCTTCGCTGGATTGTGTTTGTGGAAGTAATGATTTCAACTTATTTAATGGAGCGATGACTTCAGGATTGCTTCTTGCGTTAGCATATTCACCAACGTTTACGAGACTGTTGCCATAAGCAATACCACCATTAGCAAGCTTAGGAATTTTAGAAATATTAAATCCTTTACCACCAACACCAGGCACCCAGTCAGGAATCTTGATTTTATTAATTCCACCAATAAAACTATTGATACCTGAAATAATTGCATTGATTGGTGATTTAAATATACCAGCAATACCCTCAACAATACTGCTGAATACTCTTTTAACACCTTCCCATGCTTCTTTCCAGTTTCCTGTAAATACACCTCTAACAAAACTAATAACACCACTTAAAACACCTTTAATTGTTTCCCATATAGATGATACAGTTGAACAAAAATAGTTGAGAGGAACACCTAACAAGCCAAATGCATTCGTCCAATCCGTTGAGAAAACATTCTTTAAGAAACTTGAGAATCCTTCAAATATTCTTCTAATACCAGCCCATGCACGATCATTGCTGCCTGTAAATACACCAACAAAGAAATCAATTAAACCTCTAAAGATATTTTCAACATCAGGAATCAATTTTTTAATAAGATCTCCCCATGATTTGAAAGTATCACTAAATGACCCAACAATAAAATCAACAATTGGTGATAAAACATTGTCCCATACCCAATTGATTGCTTCTCCTATTGCTTTAATACCTGGTTTCCATGTTTCCCATATTTCAAGTAATCCTTCTAACGCAATAGCTAGAATATCCACAAGAAAACTTGCTAATGGAATAAGGACATTATTCCAAATTGATAAAACAACTATACTTATTGACTCTACTGCTTTAACAAACACCTTTGCTATAAATGAAGCTATAGGTGTAATAATCGTTGTAAAGACGTCAGCTAAAAATAAAAATAACGGTTTTAATACCGTTGTATATAACTGATTTAGTACACCTATCAATCCACTAACTGCCGTATTTACTAAATCTCTAAAACTTTGGGATGTTTGATACAAATAAACAAGTGCTGCAGTAACTGTTGCAACAATTGTTGCAAAGAATGCTGCGGTACCTGCTGCTGTTCCAAAAACTGTCTGGAATGCAACTAACACGCCACTTCCTTCAGCAATGCTACCTATAAAAACCGATACCGCTGCTCCTAACCATTGAAATGGAGCAATCAATGAAGATAGTACTCCTACAATTGCACTCCAGTTCATAATGGTTTCAAACGTTAAAAATCCTGCAACGATACCAGCAATCAAAGACAAAATAATTGGCTTGTTTTGTTCAAACCATTTCTTTAACTGATTTAGTTTCTTAATAACTTTATCTACAGCTTTATCAACACCGCTTGTATCAGGCTCTTCAAATTGGTTACCCCAGTCAATAGATCCAATATCATATCCTCCACCAGTACCAGCACCAGCTCCTGAAGAACCACTTCCGCTATCTCCTGAACTGTCATTTATATTTAAACTGTTCAATTCGTCAATTCCAGCAGTCATAGTATTTAGTGTTTTAGAAAGATTTTTAGCTTTCTTGTTTGAGTTGTCTAATCCACTTCCAATATTCCCAATAGATTTTGAAGCTTTAGAAGAATCACTTGCAACAGTTGACATGCCCGAATCTTTAGATGACTTTTTACCAAACAGTTTACTGAAGACTCCTGCAACTACATTTGCTAAAGTAATCAGTTTACCAATTACAAAGTTGATAACTTGAATAGCAGGAGTTAACGCTGCAATCAACCCATTACCAATAATTCCTAATAATTGTTTAAATTGTTCTTGTAAGATACGCACTTGGTTAGCCCATGTTCCACTTGTTTTAGCAAAGTCTCCTTGAGCCATTTGTAACTGTTGCATTACAAAGTTGTATCTTAATGTGGTCAATTGTGCTTGGTTCATATCGTCAATGTTGGTTTTAATCCCTTGACTTAAAGCAAACTGTTTCAAGTTCGTTTGAGTCATAACAATACCCAAGTCTTTTAATGTTTCAGTTTCACCAGTAAATACTGATTTCAGTTTGATGTCCGCAAGTTCTTGAGAAATGTTATAGAAAGAAGCAACGTCCCCTGATAAACCAGCTAATGAAATAGCCATATCACTTGCTTTATCAGAGCTCAATCCCATACCTGAAGCCATGGCCATGTATGTAGAAGCAGTTTTCTTAGCACTTAATGCACTCATACCAAATTGTTGTATTGAGTTCTTGGCAAATCGCTCGGCCTTCCACGACATATCTCCAAACGCGGTATCTACAACGTTCTGGACTTCCGTAATATTTGAAGCAACTTCTATTGCTTCTTTTCCTAACTTATACAAGCCAAAACCAGCAGCAGCTTTAGCAACTAAACCTTTAATTCCACTAACCGCTTTCCCCATTCTACTTGTTGAATTTTCAACTGAGTTAGCTGAATTTCTAGCTTCATTCGTTGCATCTTTTAAAGCGTTCTTAAATTTGCTTGTTTCAGCAGAGATGATAACTTTTAATTTTTCTAGTGTCTTATTAACCATCTCCTTTTATTTTTTTATTCATAGCATTTGCTAATCTTCTACGACCAGCTTTTGCTCTTTCCAATTCATCTTGTTCTTGTAATTGTTTACTTAATTTCTTTTCCTCTTCAAATAAACCAGGATAATAATCCCAAAGCATATGTGGATTATTTTCTCCATTTTCATTACCATTCATTATTAAATTGAATCCAGCAATGATTTGATCAGCAAGATAATAATTATCTATTGCTTTTTGTTTTTGTTTTCTTCTTTCGGTTCTTTCAAAAGATTCCATTAAGTCCGTAATTTCTAGAACGGATGAATTCCAAAATAAAGACGAACTTATTCCACAATCTAAAGCCATGGGATATAGTTCGTCTATTAAATCACTTATATACTCATATTCTACATTTGCTCTTTCGCTTCCACTAGATGAGTTTCCATTGTTTCCGCTTGAGCTTGTGAGAAAAAACCACTTACTTGATAAATAGGAATAAATACATCTGTCATGAATGAAATTTGATTTCCACCTTCATCACAGTACTTATCAAATAAAGTGATAACATCCTGTTCTTTAATTCCATGATGAAATTTTTTCATAGCACCATGAGTAATTAAAAGCATGATTTTTAAAGGTGGTACTGAACCATCTTCAGTTTTTGAAATAACTGATAATAAGTTTGTTCCAATTTTTGATTCAATATTAACAATTTCTTGGGTAGTTAATTTTAACTTGAATTCTTCTTCTCCAACTTTCCATAAATGATATGGTTTTCTTTTTGGTTTTGTTTCTTCTACTACTTCATCTTCAACAACTTCTTTAGTATTTCCACTCAATAATCCCATTTTTTAACCTCCTATGCATTTACTGGATCAGTAATCTTAATTTCACTGCATACAGCAATATTTAATGTAAATTCAATAACACCATTGACTCCGCCACCAGTTCTTTTCAAAGAAATTTGGCCATCAAATTCTGTGGTAGTTCCATCTTTCAATGTTTCTTTGAATGATAGCGTATCACCAGCTTCTTCATGTTTTCTTAAAACACGATATGGACTGTTTGTTGATGTATTGTCATATTTGAATTTATATGAAATGTCTCCCGGGTCGCCAATTCCCATTTCATAAACTTTTTGTTTGTCCGCTAAAGTAGTATTATCTACTTTTTCCGGATCACTACCAATTTCAGGAATTTCTTTTAATCCTTCTAATTTTGTATATGACGAAGGATTACCTGATGTTGTTTTATATTCTAATGTCGCACCGTTTGCTAACATATTTCTTACCTCCTTAATTAATAAGCGTGATAAATAAATTTCTTATTACAATCTATAATTGCTTCATATCTCATTTGTTTATGTTTTAAACCACTTGGATCAGGAACGTCGGAACAATATGTTCTTAAAAATCCTAAACCAGCCATTACTTCATCAACATCACAAGCTGTTTGTGAAGTGCTTTTGTTATCCCAAATATCAATTCTGTAACGAATGAAAGAAGATTGTTCTTTATCATCCGTAAATTCATCCGGTTTATTTTCTTCCTCAACATATTGAACTGCAGGTAAATCCACCCAGCTTTGAGGATAAACATCACTTACATTTTTGAATTTTTTAGAAAGTTTACTATAAACGATATCTTTAACATTTATCATTTTTTACAAATCTCCTTTAGTTTTTTCTTAAATAACCTTTCGGTATTTTTCATAATTTTATCTTCTTGATCATGAAGTGCTGGATACATAAAAGGTCTTGCCATTTGTCCTTTAGTATAATAACCAATTACATCACCATTTTTATAAGCAACTCTAAAGCCATATGCTTCAGCTTTATCAATTGTCATTGCATCAGCAGGAATCATCCAACCCGTTTGCCTATAACGAGGTGATACATTTGGAGAAATACCTTGATGATTTGCTTCTCCATTAGGACCAGTACCAAATTCATAGTAAGGTGCATATTTTGAATTGGTATAAACAGTTGATGTGACACTTTCTTCTTTAACTTCATTTTTAACTCTAACTGAACGTGCCAAAGCACCAGTATCACCAGTAATTAATAATTTAGCCTGAGATTGAACTATTGCACCTGCTTGTTTAACCGCTCTCATTGCTACTTCTTGACCTGCCTCTGAATCAATTTCAGACAGTTTCTTTATGAGATTATTGAAATCTTTATTTGTCATACTCTTTCAATTTCTATAGCTTTAAAACGCTTAAAATTTTGAATGCTAATGACTTTATAACTGCTATCCTCATAAATAATCATGTCATGTTCTTTGATTGCTAGAGAGCCATAATAATGCATATTCAAGATACCATTAACACGCATACCATAAAGCTCAACTTGAAGTTTTGAAGACGCAGGCCATACAAGTGCTACATCATCTCTTGCTTCATCACTATAGAATTCAATAACATTGCCCTCATTATCTTTTTCAGCACTGTAGGTTTTAATTTGAAACTTCTTGAGACTTCTTTTTTTCATTCTGTAATCTCCTTGCCATAGCTGATAAACGATAGTTGGAAATACCTGAAAGAACATCATCTTCACTTAGATAAGATTCGCTTTCTCCACCTTCATTGTAAGAGCTCAACCCTTCATTTCCTTGCTTGTTATAGCGAACAATTGCAAGTTTTAAAACATAATCATTAAGATCATCAATCAACTCACTACGATTTGTTTTGGATAAAACTGTTCGTTTTGAACTTAAAAGAAAAGAAGAAACCAAATCATCATTAGTTTCTCCTGTTAAACTTTTAAATTCTTCCTTTAGATTATCCATTTTGCGCTTCTTTGATTACAGCAATCAATTCATCTTTGTTAAGTGAGTCAATACTTTCAATGCCTAATTCAGTAGCCAATGCTTTTAATTCATCAACTTTCATTTTAGATAATGATTTCTTTCCAACAACATTATCATTCGTTTCTGAAGATGAAACCTCTTTATATCCTAAAGATAAATACTTCTCTAACTTTTCATTTTCAATGATTCTTTCAACATTTCCATTAATAACAATTTTCATTCAAAAGGCCTCCCATTATGCGACATCTTTAATATTTAAATAAACCAATGGTAATGTATTATCTTTTTCCCAAACATCATGGAAACGTCTATAATCCATTGACCATGCATTAGCTTTTTGGTTTGTATTAGGGTCAAAAATACGCATGATATCTTGTTTAGAAACTGCAATTGCGCCTGATTTAGGAATAATCATAAAGTTGATATCTTTTGCACTTGTTCCTTTTTTATATCCACCCGATTCTTGACCACTTGTTTCACCGTCATTCATTTGGATGGCAGTATACATACGATTTTGAGGCGTTTCAATAATTGCACACTTATCAATTGCTGGAACAGTTAAATCAATCCCACCGACTGAAATTGTTGCTGTTTGCATTTTTGTTGATAGAAACATTTCTAGCTCTAACATAACATCTCCAGTTGCATGAATGATTAATTCACCATTGTATCCTGCATCTCTAATTTTTTTGATACCTGTTTTCATTTTTCTTAAAATAGTTGATTCTGCAGGAGTATAACCATATTCAATCATTCCTACCTTATTTGCTGCAATAACATCTGTTGCAATTTTTGATAAACGATATGCATCAATTTCAGGAACTACATGCATTCTTTGAAATTCTCCCATAGCTGTTGAAGCTGTTACAACAAAATTTGTTTCGTCAACAGATACTGCATCTAACGTGAATTTACGGCCACGATCTTGTGTCATTTTTCTTGTTTCGTATTCTAATGTCACAGAACCTTGTTTATATCCATTATCTCTATCGTAATCCCCTAATCCTTGTAAAGACATTTTAGGAATTTTAATTTCAGCACCACCATTATAGATTACTTGTCCTGCATTTTCTTCCATCCATCCTGTTAATGCTTCATGAGTTGCTACTTTATCTAATGTTGTTTGAAATAAAGTAGCTGTTGCTAATGTATTAATTGACATAATTTATAATCCTCCTATTTGCCCATCATTTTTTGATAAACCAATTCTTCATCGGTTAATGTTTTGTCTTTTGCTTTTTTCATTGGAGCATTGCCTTTGATTTTTTCTTCAACTGCTTTTTCTACTGCAGTTTGAAAAGCTTTTTCTACTGTTTCAATGCTCTTTTTACAAGATTCCGCATCAGTAAGATTAAGAATTTCAGCAAGTTCAGTTGGAATTCCTTTATCAGCTAATTGAACTTTAGCTTGAGCAGTCAATTCTCTACGAGTAATTGCAGCTTCTCTATCATCTAATTCTTTAATTCTTTTTTCTTCCTGATACTTTTTCTTTTCTTTGTCGCTCATAGTTTCTAATTTTTGAGCTTCAGTTTTTTGATCTTCTAATTGCTTTTCCCAAGATTTACGTTCTTTAGCAATTCTTCCTTGAACGATTTTGTCTAATTCTTCTTGAGTGAAAGTTTTAGGTTGGTTATTAGGTTCTCCACCCTCTTCACCTTCTTTTCCTTGATCATCAATATTTGTTTGGTCAGTTCCCGGGTCATCATCAGCAAACATTTGAATGTTTAAAGGAAATAAAAATTTATTTTTCATAAAAATCCTCCAGTTAAGGTCCGTAAGACCATCCCATCTTTTAATGTCATAAGTTTTTGGACATATAAAAAGACAATCAATTGAGATTGCCTAATTATCACTTTCTTTAATTACTTCTACTACTTTCGCATCTAAAAGCTCTTTGATACGTTTTTTATCATTGACTTCAAATACATCACCTGTAATACGTACAACACCTGTATTTTTATCAATCATATTTCTAATAACTTTTAATTTAGCCATAAGCTTCTCCTAAAATAAAAAACAATCATTCGCGATTGCCATATTTTTTCTTATTACGTTCTAATGATTTATTTTTAGATTTAGGTGGTGGTACATAACAGTCATATTTTTCATGACGAATGCGTCCGCATATCATACACATGTATTGAATTTTCTTAACAATTACGTGTCTTTTCTTATCGAAATATTGAACAGTATGATATTCAAATTCTTGATGAAAATGGTGTCTCAACCCTTCCGCCATTAAAATACCTCCTCTCCTTAAAGTTCCTTTTTAAGCTTCTTTAAAAGATTCTTAATTCTAAAATTAGCTACACTATAAAATACTAAACTTAATAAAACGATTGATACTTGAATCAATAACGGACTTAATATAATCCACCACGACCAAGTTATAAAGCCTAATATTTTTGCTATAACAAAAATAATTAATAACGCATTTAACATTGTCATTCTCCTTTCTTAAATTTAGGTAAAATAAAAACCGACTACTTGTCGGTTAATTCACTATACTTACAGTTTTTACACTTTTGAAATGCTTCTTCCATTTTATCATCAGGTATTTCATTAAGTTCAGGGACAGCATCTTTCTTAATTAACTTACATATCCCAAGAAGAGATTCATAGCACCATTCGCAATCAATGACTCGTTCAAATACAGGACAATATCTATCTTCTTCAAAATCAACTTCTTCTATTTTTTCCATTTTTTCATAACCTCCAATATTGCCATGTAATTTTCTCCATAATCGGTATATTTCATACCTGTTTTAAAGACCCATCCTTCATCTCTTTTGACAACAACTGCAGCACCTTTACTAGAAATATATAATCTTCTTTTACCGTTCCATTGATCAAACATAACTTTTGCACTATCAACGTATGCTTGTAAATCATCTGACGTAATATTTCTTTCCATCATTCTCTTGAAAATATGATCCTGTTCTTTTTTTGATTTAGTATCTTTTAATACATATCCATTAATCCTTTCTGCTACTGATGAGTTACCAGGAGCATAATCGTTTATTCTATGCAATAAGAAATCATTATAGGATGCTTCTTCATTTCGACTTTTAAAAGAATAAAAGCTTTTTAAATCATTGAATTTCTCAATATCATTATACTTCATATCTTGAAATTTAGATAGTGAAGTTGGCATATTTTCTTTGCCTAAAACATTCATATACCGTTGATATTGTTTCCTATCATTGGATAGGTTCTTTGTCTTTTTCATAAAAGTATCAACAGTATCTACACCATGCTCTTCTTGTTGCCTTTTTAACCATTGGTTATAATCTTCTTTAAGATCAACAACTTCATCTCTACCAGTAATAGGATTACGTTGCCTTTTCTTCATTGCGTCCGTGATACCTTCAATATAAGCAATCATATGTGAACGACAATTAGGATGAAGCGGTGGAACATTGACACCTACCTGTGCTTTTGATATTTCAACAATGCTTCTATCATGTTGTTGACAAATCTTTGATGTCCTGCTGTCATGAACCGCTATAAACATTTCCTTTTCAATCCCTGCATCTTCATATGCAAGCTGGTCGGTAAATGCGGACATTGCTGCACTTTCAGTTTGGATAAGCCTTCTTGCTTGAAAAGCACCAACTGCAAACTTATTCATAATGGTCTCGGCCATTTCTTTTTCAGTTTTGTTAGTAAGAACACCCATCATCATTTCTTCTTTTAAAGAATCGGCCAATGCACTTGTATTGTTCCAAATTCTATCGGAGTAATTTTTACCACTCCATTTAGATTTTAGTGTCTTATCTATTAAACTTGCATCTAATTCATCAAACGAATAAGCAACACCCATTCCTTGTTGAAGGTTATAAACATCTTTGTAATACGCATTAAAAGCACTGTTGATATAACAATCAGTGCTCTTATCTTTTTCTATGTTGTAAACCTTTTTCATCAATTGATCCAATTGATTTTGCATATTTTCAAGTCGTTTAATTCTATACTGATAAGCAGGTGCATCCAACTTTTTTAGTAATACTTTACGTTCTTCACTTGTTGGATTATTTTCAAGTCTTTTCTTTAACTCAGCATAATCAAACTTAGCATGCCCAGGATCTCTTGTCACCTTAAAAAGCAAATCTTTAGCTTCAGCATCGGATAATCTATGAGAGTCTCTAAAATTATCATAAATACCTTTGATTTTATCTTGGGTATAACTACAAGCCTTACTATAGATACCCGATATATAATCACTTGTAACTTGCGCATCATCTAGGATATCATTAAGCTTTTCTTCTTGGCGCTTTTTCCAATAATCTTGATTTTTCATATTAACCAAACTTTCTAATTAGAAACGCTAGAACTTTGTTTAGCATTTTTACTATTGGAAGCATCATTCTTTGTGCCAATGTCATTTTGTGTTTCATCATTCTTATCCTCCTCATCTTTGTTAAAAGGTTCATCATCTTGCTGTTTAAACATTTGTTGTTGAAGCTTGATGTTTTCCTCATTTTCCTGTTTTACCTTTTCAACTTCACTTGGTGCATCTTCTACAAAAGGAAGTTGTTCAATAAGTGTTTCAGTTGAAACTTTTCCGCTTAAATTAGCAATCATTTGAGCAAGCTCATTCAAGTTTTTAGGAAGCTTACGAGTAAAGGTAATCTTGACATTGTTAGGATTAATTGCAATTGCTTTAAGATTCAAATAATTGCAAAACAGCTCAATCCTGCGTTTTAATCCTTTCTTGTAGTATTTTTCCTTTTCTCCAGTAATCATCTGTAAACCAAGCAATTTATATTCCATGGCCACTCCTGAACTGTTACCAACAAAGTTTTCATCAGTTAAATTAGGAACGTGAGAAAATGTATAAATATCTTCCTTAATGGCTTTTCTTAAAACTTCTAATCCGTTTTCGTCAAAAGTTCTTGAGAGGTATTCAGCTCTAGCTTCTGCAGGAAGTTCAAGCAATCCATTTTCTTTTAAGATTTTCATAACCTCACTTACTTCCTCTTCATCATCACCTAACAATGAACCATAGATAACAAGTAAAGCTTCTACAAACTGTTCTTTATCATTTACACGATCACTCATGAGTTTGTTGTAGGAATCAATCAAAGATATTTGCTGTTCAAAGTCCCCAATACATAACTTGTTGTTGCGATACTCAATGATTGGTACATTACCAAAGAAATGAGGAATAGGTTCATTTACTTTTCTATGATTTTGACCACTACATTCCAGTATCATTGTGTTGACATAATTCTTAGTACAAACCGTTGCACGATAACAATGTTTGCTCGTAATTGCATCTTTATAGCGGTAATAATAAACACCAAATAAAAGATTTTGTTCAATCGTATCGTCATATACAAGAAATGTATGATCCGCTTCTAAATTTCTAACAGCAATCTCGGTTGAATCCTGTTTAGCGTAAACATATTCATAAGCAACACCACAAACACTCATGTCATGTGCATTATCACCGTCAACATCATCAACATCCGCTCTATCAAAAGTTTCAGTTAATTTATCAATGCTGCTTTTATCACTGTCATCATAACTACTATAAGAAATAGGACTGTTCATAAAATATCCAGTAGCGGTATCACTGATATCTTTAGCATGATTACAAACAACCTTGTTATTTGCTGCAGTCTTTAATTTTTTTTGTCTATTTCTAATATCATGTTGTGCTTCATAATATCTTTGGCATTTCTTGATTTTCCCAGCCAAGCTATGATGCTTTGTTATCAACTGTTCAATTTGAATCATGTTCAGTTCTTTTTCATCATAACTTGAACTATCTATTGTGAATGTATACACGTGGATACCTCCTAATTTTCATATCTAGCACGGTTCTTTCCTGCTCGACCTTTTGATTGGATAATGTCTTCTTCACAACCATATCGTGCAGCATCAATCGTGTGGTTATTTTTATCTGGAAAATCCCCTTTAAGATTTCCTTCCTTATCTTTTTCAATTTCATAATCATTAAACTCCCTTGCAGCATTAGGACAACGAATTGGATCAATAACAATTTCTTCTAAATCCTGAAGCCATTTGATACCATTTTCTACACTGTCAGGTCCTTTCTTTGCACCCGTTACTCTTAATCCTAATAGCTTAAATTCATTGATTGTACGCGGTTCAGCGCTGTCACAAGTAACAAGTTTATTTAATGGATTAAGCTTTTTGATTTTCTTAACTGCTTTAGCATTGGATAAACGAGTACCATAGACTTCTCCAAAAATAAAAAGACGTCTTCGCGTCTTATCGTAATACATCTTTAAATATGCCAATGGATCTCCAGCATAACCGAAGTCCAATCCGTTCTTTAATCTATCGAATGTTTGAATTTCTTCATCTTTGATTTCTCTAATACATAAGTTGGTAAATACCTCTCCACCTGTACCTGTAACTTCACCCAAATAATCATGACAGTATTTTTCAGGCTTAACTTTTTTCATATGTTCAGCTTCAATTAAAAACTGTTCTCCAAGCCATTCTTTTGGTGCTTGAAGATAAGTAGTATGAGATACCAATGTATCATCTCGTTTAACTAGAACTTCTTTGTTACACCAATTTCTTTGACTTTCAGGTGGGTTAAAAGAATAAAACACACAATATTCAGGACCACCACGAAGTAAAGACTGATTGATATTCGTGATTTTGTCATGACTTTCAAACTCATCACATTCTTCAAACCAAACATACTTTATATAACCTACAAACACCTTTGTTGATTTTAACTTTTTAGGATTGTCAGCACCTTTAAATATAATAACTTGTCCCGTTGGTTTGTAAGTCATTTGCAGTTTTGAATCAGGTATCTCCCAATCATTTTCAACTTTCATCATGTAAATAGCCCATTTGATTTGTTCATATACCGAACCCCTCAATGTATCTTTTACACGCCTTATAACAACTGCATTACTCATCAATCCCTTTTGTGCATCCCTCATGATGCCTAAAGGAATTTCAGTACCAATGAATGAAGACTTCAATGATCCACGGCCACCTTTCAACCAATAGTGCGTGTAATCGTTGTTTTTGATATGCTTATGAACATCATAGAAAGCAGGACCAATAATGGACTTTAAACTAACTTTCATCTATATCATCTACAATTACTGTTTGACCGTTTGAAGTAATATCAACATTGTCCCTAAACATACCAAAACGCTTACCAAGTAATTCAGCAGCTTTTAACCGTTCCTTTTCATCAGGTGGTTTAGCAATGACTTCTTGATAACCATCACCAGCTAGAGCAAGAACATTTGCTTTACTCGTTCCTCTCATGACAGATGTAAGATATTCCATGACTTCTTGAATATCTGCAGTATTTTCATTATGGATTTCTTCCAGTCGTTTGTTGATGTATTCAGCAATATCTTTTTGTTTAAGAAGTTTGTTTGCCCGAACACCAGCAACATTATCATTCTTAATCGTTTTATATACTGTTCTATAGGCACGTGTGCCATTTAGATCAATTAAATATTCGTCACAAAACAATTTTTGTTTTTCGGTCATAATGACACACCTCCTTTGTTTACTGTTGGTTGCAGGACTAGGAGTCAAACCTAGAATACAAGCTTAAGAGACTTGCGTGATATCTTTTCACTATCCTGCCTTGTTTTGAACAAAATAAAAAGCAACCGAAGTTGCTCTAATTAGTATTCCTATTTTCTGTTTAAATTATTTTTAAGCTGCTTTATTAAAAAAATAAAATCTATAAACATAACTATTAATAAAATTAACGAAAGTCCTAAAATATATTGGTTGATTATTAATATTTTTCTATTATACAGACAAAATTGTCTAATAATAACATATAATATAATATTCACAATACTTAATATCGTACTGCTATAACCTGTATAAAACAAAATATCTATAAAATCGTTTTTAAATAAACTTTTAATATAATCATAACCAATTAAACTCAACACTATTGATAATCCAGTAAAAATAAATCCCGTTAATGTTGCTGAAATCGAAACAAATGAATCCAAATTATTTTTTATTGAATTTCCTGATAAATATTTCGAAAAAAACAAATATACCGAAGTATAAAACATAGCACATGAAAATGTCTTCAATAAATAATTTGTTTTATATTTTACCTTTTTTGATATAAAAAGAGAAACGACTCCGATAAAAATTATTAAACCAATCAGTATATTTTTTATCATTATTATCATTCCTCCTTCTTTATACGTATTATTGTATATAATCTTCAAGTGTATTTTTCATGTTATTATATTCTCTAATAATGATTTTATAAAAATCATCAGCTGTATTTAACAACAGCATATCAATATATGTATATGTTGAAAATTTATAATCCAACAAATTGTAATTTATCATCTCTTCCTCTTCATTTTTTGCATTTAACTTCAAGGACTTCAAATTATCACCATGTTCACTGATTAATGTTTCTTTTATATTAAATATATCCTCTATTCTATGTGTTATAGATTTAGATCTAGCAGGTCTTAAACTTACAGTTATTACAGATTTATCCGTATTTAAATTTTGTAAACTTCTTTTGTTAATACCTGGAATATCTTTAATAACTTCATTTTTAGGATTACAATAAGAAAATTCTATTGTTCCAAGAGTGCTTTTGCTTGCTAATTTTCTAATTACATCATCCGTTGTAATTGGTACACAAGTAAATTCAACATTATCAATCATATCATTAATAAAATTTGAGAATATCGTTTTACTTGGAGTTCCAGATAATACCAAATATGAGAGTATCATATTTGAAAAGTCAAGGTATAAATATGTGTATGATTCAATATTTTCATTGTCTTGTAACTCAATATTAATCAAATTTCCTGTTACAAAATCTCTTTTACCAATTGTATTTTCATTTGCTTGCTTTCCTATACGTGCAAACAATTCACTATCATTAAGTTTAATAAATTCTATAATATAATTAGTTGAAAACATCTCAAAATTTTTAAATTTATATTTATCATCATTAGCTTCTAAATCATTATAAATATTAGTTAAAGATTGCCTTATATCCTCCTTTGACATTTTCTTTTTTTTCTTATCACTTAACGCATATGCTTGAACTTGAAAAAAATTAATTCTTTTTTTTATTGGTTTATTAGACATAATAATTCCTCCATATAAATTAATATCTATAATCATTCTATAATATTTTCTATAATAAACAACTTATTTTTCATCTTAATTATACCTATACAAAAAAAATAGTATCTCTGTATTGTTCTTTAAACTCCTTTAAATAGCATTTAAACAAAAAAGCCCCTGAAACAAGAGCTTTTCAAAATAGTTCATCATAGGGAAAAATGAACGTGAATCTCTTCTCTTCGAAAAAACCACATTACCATAATACCACCAAATGAGGGGAGAATCTTCCACATAGATGCACTTTTTTACTATTTTTATAATAATTTTTTCAAAATATTGTCGGCTTTTCGATACAAGCTTTTGTTGTTAGTAATGTTGTAACGTTCCATGCATTGCCATTTTGGTAGATTAAAGTAGAAGTCTTCAATGAACTTTCTATCAAGCGCATCCATCTGATCTAGATAATACTCAACAGTTTCAATACGCACATTCCAAAATTCAAGTTCAGCCTCAAAAGAATCGTTACCGTATTTTTCAACGTAGTTGTTGATTGCACTTGTCAGCTTGTCTTTTTTTGCTATCAAGTGATTATATTTATCAACGCTGTCTTGAACATGACCGCCTGATGAACCATCACTTTTACCAGGAGACTTTATTTGATTCAGTTTTTCTTCTACTTCTAAAAGCTCATTTTTAAGCGATTTGAGAGGAGTTTCATACTCCTCGATTAATTAATTAAACCCTTGTACGCACGAAATTCGTTGCGAATAATCGGTAATGTGTGTATTGGTATCATCTATTGTCCTCCTTCTTAACCTTTCTTAACTGCTCATTTCCTCTTTTTGAGTTTTCCATCTTGATAAACCAGTTTATCGCCAATGGAAATTTTCCCTAACTTGTTTTTTATCGGCTTCTTTGGCGTTGCTTTATCCACTAATTCTTGTAATATGTCTACTTCATCACCGCAATAGCGAAGTATAGCAGCGGGACCTAAACAATAATCAATAGTTTCCGTTGTTTTTTCATCAATACTGTTTAATGCTTCTTGATATTTATTCATCTCCATCAGCTCCTCTTGACACTTTATTTTTAGCCTTTGAAATTTTTTCTTTAATCTCTTCTACAGCTATAGCTATAGAAAAAATAATAGCACCACTCAATATAGATCCAATTATGTATGCTAATACATATATGATAATTGATTTCATGATAGCCACCCTAATTCTTTACATTGTTGGTTGATTGCTTTTAATAAAGGCATGTCTATATCTAGTGGTTCAAAATCTAAAACTGTATAAAATGTCTTTGAGATCAAATCAAACGTGATTTCAATGTCATTTCCATCTTCGATTTTATGCCAATCAAGAAATAGATTTCTTGTATCTTTTTTATATCCTAGCTCTTCAAACATTTCTTGTGCTGTCATTACCAATCACCTATATATTCCTCTCCACGTCTTACCAATTCTTCAAATGAATCAAATCCACAAACGTAAGTATCTCCTAGCCATAGTTCATATGAAACTTTTTCAATCAATTCATCTGGATTGTCCCAACTTTCATTTTTAGAAACAACTCTGTAAATGTGCAATTCTTCTTTCCTTTCAACATAACTAGCACTCATAATCCTTAACCTTTCTTAATCATAAAGTTTTCTTAAAACCGCCTCATATTCAAAAGGTATACGTTTTCCTAATGACTTTGAAAGTAAGTACACCTTTTGATATTCAGCTTTTAAAGTATCAAAGTGATCATATATGAACGTACACTCTGATACTGTCAAATCATTCTCTTTGCATTGTGCAGGAGTTAAATACATTGTTGCTTTGCAGTTTGTCATCCTGCAGTAGCGCATAAACAAATCAAACATTAATCACAATCTTTCCCACGATAAGTCAAACATGGGATTCTTTCTTTTTCTGTTGCAGTAATCACTTACTGTTTGCCTTGAAATAAATAACTTCTTTGCTGCTTCTCTTGTTGATTTGTAGTAACAGTCATTTATTGCATCATAAATAATTACCTTTCGATTTCTGTTTCCATAATGAAGTCCTGTTTCTCTTTTTGTAGCCAATCGAAGATTTGCTAGACTGTTGTCACTTCTAATCTTGTTTTTATGGATAATGTTATATTCATCAGGAATAGGTCCAACAAATAGCTCATAAATGATTTTTGAAACCGTATGAGCTTGGCCATGTATTTTTAAAACTGTTTTTCCTGAAGTCTTGTGAATGTACGGGCTTAATAAATATTCACTACCATTTTTATAAACATGCTTTGCTCTTCCAAAGTTTGAAAAGAAATACCCATCCTTGTATTCTTTCCAGTATTCACCTTTTTTCTCATCAACCATTCTTTTGACTGTCATAACTAAAACCTGTTCCCAATGTAATCAAATAAGCTCGGTTGATCTTTGCACATTCTCAATGAGCAACGTTTCTTGATTTGATTGTAATATTTACAGGTTGGACATTTCTTACGATCTACTGGCTTTGCAATATCTTCTTTCCTCATTTGGAATCACCCTCACTTACTGGACTATGTTCTAAATTCCACTCACTTGGTGCTTTACTCATACATCTACAAACGGGATCAAGCTTACAATCTTTACACTCATCATGAGAGTAACAATAATTTTTAAGAGCTTGTAATGAAACGTAATCATCAATGTTAGTTGTTTTAATCATTCCAATTCCTCCAATCGAATATATATACCTGGTATTTCCGCCCAGAACTTTTCAATCAGCTCACTGGCCACTCTAGAATCATTTACATAGAACCCCAACTTCTCCATGATGTCTTTCAATGCCTTGTTTAGATCATCCGTATCAGGCTTGGTATGTTTGTACTCTCCATCATGATGTTTACCAGCAATTGGAAAGCACCACCTGACAATTAATCTTAAAGGTCCATCAAAAGGCTTATCAGGAATATGCAGTATCAAATGAGCTTTGAGTTTTTCCTTTGCCGTTTTAAGTTCTGGTGGATCATAAAACTTTTTAGTACCCATGTTTACCTTATGCTGTTGAGCAGTTGTAGTAGGTGGAATCATAGGCATAAAAAATTCAATTTTTCTTTTTTTATTTTTCTCCATTTTTTATCTAGGGTGCTCTAGGTTTGGTGCCCTTTAGTGTGCGGGGTGAATGTTGTTGTGCGTGAGCTATCGCACAACGTTCATCCCCCGCATTAAAGGGGTGCGCCAAAATATTTATATATATTTATATATATAGGTTCGTCGCACCCACCCTGCGACCATGCGACGTATCATGGTTCGTCGCACCCTTTATTCATCCTTTCTTCTGATGTATCTTTTACCATCTTCTCCATAATAAGCTTCAAAATTTTCAGCTAAATCTTCATTCCTTTTTTTACCTTTTCCTAGCCATCCAAGTAATGTTTTTGAAGCTGTATTTAACTTTTCTGCAAGCTCTTCTGCAGGTACTTCTCTACCTTCTATTTCAATATTTGAAAACTGTATTTCAAATTCATTTACTTTTTTCTTTTTATTTTTTTCAACCAGTTCATGTCTTTTTTCTTGAGCCTTTTGCCATTGAGGTTTGACATCATCAGGATCAATATCTTGAAGGACTCCGTCTTGATCAACGACATGTACTGGATATTCAAAATAAAGATTAACTGGTGGAAACTTAGAGAATTCTCTCAATGTTCCTTCAATTCTCCACGCTGTAATTGATGTAGCTTTGTCCCTTGCCTCATTTACAAGCATGTCCAGTTCCTTGTAGTAATCATGGCCAAATTTGCTTTTACAGAAATCAATCATGATACTTTGAGAAAGAACATCATCTTGTGAAAGTTCATTTAACAGTTCAGGTTTGTTTGCTCTTAGATAGTCAACACAACATTTACAAGCACTCATATTTCTCAACTGTTTGTAATGTGCTTCATTTAGATCCAATTCAATCAAGTCAAGCAATGCATCTGGATCACGTGCAAATACTCCTGAACCACTGGCACGGTCCATACTTCTTTTCCCACCTTGTGAACCTTTTGAATGGTGGTGGCAGTAAATAACGGATGTACCTAATTCATTACAGATCTTGTCAAACTGGTTACAGAAGTTGGCCATCTGGTCCGCACTGTTTTCATCACCCGTAATAACTTTATAGATTGGATCTATGACTACAGCTATGTAGTCTTTCTTAGATGCCCTTCTAATCAATTTAGGAGCGAGTTTATCCATAGGAATAGATTTACCCCTTAAATTCCAAATATCGATATTAGTAAGGTTATTTGGCTTAATACCGAGTGCATTATAAACATCCTTGAACCTGTGCAAGCATGATGGTCTATCAAGCTCCAAATTGACATATAATGTTTTTCCTTGTGCGCATTGCCAGTTCAACCACTTCTTTCCTTCAGCAATGGCAATACATAATTCTATAAGCGTAAATGATTTACCTGCTTTAGATGGCCCAGCAACCAGCATCTTATGACCTTGCCTCAATATTCCTTCAATAAGAGGTGGAGCTAACTGTGGTAAATTATTCCAACATTCAACTAAAGATTCAGGTTCAGGCAAATCATCATTGATACTTTCAATCCATTCGTACCATTCATCCCATGACTCCTTACCAATATTGGTGTCAACCAAGAATTGTTTTTTACCATTTCTGATAACCCCTGGCATCCTTGATAAACGTGAGGGATTTCTATTTTGTGTATCTACATCAAGACCATTCTTTTTACAGATGTTGTAAAGATAATCAACACGCTTACGATATTCTCTCATATCATTTGCTTCAATTCTTACGATTGCATGAAGGCTTTTACCTCCTGAATGAACCAAACATGCTATCGGCAATTCCAATTCTCTCAATACTGCATTCTGTTCAGCTATTGGCATTGAGTCACTTTCTACAAGAGCATACTTAAAATCCGTTACATTTGAGTTCTTACAGCCTTTTCCGTCTAATGGGTTAAATCGTATCCATGTACCCGCTTCTTTGTTGTAATCGCCTAAAACAGCCCCAATATCGCCATCACACTTATTTAACTGTTGTATGAGCTTTCCTGCAGTCCTGTCCCAACATCCCTGAGTAGGTAAATGCTTTTCATCTTTAAGCCATGTCTTTGTAACATAACCAACATTTTCAGTAGAGTCAAACAGGATTTCCAAATAAGTAATAAGTTCATTGACTGGATTCCAATTAGTAGGCTCTCTTACTTCTCTACCTTCTATCCAGTTCTTATCGATAATGACCTGTTCGTCTTTTTCAATAACATCATCCCAATCAAGTTCATGGTCACTTTCTTGGTTTATCATTGGTGGAACCCATCCCTGATTTCTAGCATACTGAACTATGGTTCCACCCGTTACACCAGAACCAGTAAAAGAATCCCATTTTCTGTAACATTCGTTTTTATGGTATCTTTTGGAATCACGCTGACTCCATGAATCCCAGTCACTAGCGGTATATCCTTCAAATTTAAGTGCCATTCCAACACAGCACCATTCCTGATAATCAAGAAGAGAAGGATCAATATTATTCAGTATTTCTAATAAATCAGTTGTATACTCCACTTTTAATCTCCTTCTTTATATGTTGCAGGATCTATTCCATTAGGAACTCTCCACCCTGAAGCAGCTATTCTATTAATTAATTTTCTAGCCGATTCAAAAGACCATGTTCCAACTTGTTTGAATCCTTTGTTTTCTAACAGCCTAATTTGTTTAGGTGTAGCCAATCCTTCTTCTTGTCTTTTATGCAATCTGTCTAACAGCAAAGTTGCTTTTCCAGCATTGTCGACACTGTCAGGATAGATTCCATATTTTTCTAATGCCTTTATTTGTTTTTCACTTGCTGGCGCCATTTCCCATCCAAATGATGGCGTATAACTTTGTAAATCTTGGTCCATGATGCTCATTTCAAATTGCAATGGATCAACAAGCTTTCTTTTGCGTTTTCTCATTTCAGCAAGCTGTTTAGCAAGTGATTCTTCTCTTTGAGCAATGACATCACTTTGAGCTTCTTTTTCAGCATCTTCTATATCTATTGCTTCAAGCACATCTTCAGGAAGTGATGCACTTGCTTTATCTTCTAAATTCTTTGTCATCTGTTTGGCCACTTCATCGTTTTCACAAATCAAGTTGGCTGGATGACATAATTCATGGCGTTCCGTATGCCATAAAAAATCAAGTAGTAACAGATGGTCCTTGCCTTCACGTAGACGAGTACCACGACCGACCATTTGTGAGTATAAACTTCTCACTTTCGTTGGTCGCAAAACGATAATACAGTCAACACTAGGACAATCCCATCCTTCGGTTAACAGCATTGAATTACATAAGACGTTATATTTGTCATTTTCAAAATCTTTTAATATTTCCGCACGATCCTTACTGTCTCCATTGACTTCTGCAGCCTTAAAACCATTAGCATTTAAAATATCTCTGAACTTTTGAGAAGTTTTGACTAAAGGAAGAAAAACAACTGTCTTTCTATCTTTACAATACTTTTTCATTTCCTTTGCTATCTGTTCAAGATAAGGATCCAACGCAGTTCCTATATCACTTACCTTGAAGTCACCAGACTGAACTCCGACCCCGGACAAATCCATCTTTAGCGGTAACGTAAGTGCCTTTATAGGTGTTAGATACCCTTCTTTGATAGCTTTTGGAAGTGTGTACTGATAAGCCAGACTTTCAAAGAAGCTTCCTAGATTTCTCATATCTCCTCTATCAGGTGTAGCCGTTACACCTAATACTTTAGCGCTGTCAAAATATTCCAATACTCTTTGATAACCATCACTTAAACAATGATGTGCTTCATCAATAATGATCGTGTCAAAATAATCTTTTGGAAACTGTTCTAATCTCTTGGTTCTTTGTAATGTTTGTACCGAACCAACAACAATCCTGAACCAGCTTCCAATACATGTTTCTTTTGCTTTTTCCATAGCACATTTAAGTCCTGTTGACTTAGCAATCTTGTCACTTGCCTGTTCAAGCAGTTCCCCTCTATGTGCCATAATAAGAACTCTATCCCCAATTTTTACGCAGTCTTTGGCAACCTCAGCAAAGACGATTGTTTTTCCACAACCAGTAGGCAAAACAAGGAGAGTCTTTTGAACTCCCTTGTTCCATTCTTCAAATATAGAATCATGTGCCTCTTGTTGATAAGGTCTTAACTGCATTAGAATTGCCCTGGATTATAGTTAGGTGTTGCTTGTGGTGTAACTGGCATTTCATCTTTTGGATAGAATTTTTTAATTTCATTGTATTCATTGCCGTTGTAAATTTTTGTACCAATCTTACAGCGCCCTGTTGAACCAGGAACCATTGGCCAGTTCATCTTTAATGGTTCTCCTTTTTTCTTTTGTCCAATTCCTCTAAAGAAGGCACTTAAGATTCTTTCGACTTTTGAATGTAAAAATAATTTATGTTTGATGATGACTTCTTTACCGTTATAGTTGATAGCAATATCTACAGTTACCTGATTGCATGGTGGCATTTTTTCAGAACCATTAAATCTGGTTCTATCATATCCTTTAACTACAAAGTTATAATCATCAGGTGGTAAAATAATATATTCATCATCTTCTTCGATGACACCATCCCAATCTAATTCATGACCTTCCATCATTCCGTTATTCATCCCGTTGTTATATGCATCCATTTAATCATCCTCCTAAAACGCTCTGATATTTTCGTTAATAATTTTTAATACTTGTGGCCAAGCACCTATTAATACTCCATTGATAAAGTTTGGATCATAATTATCAATTGGTGTGTCTTCAGGATAATATCCTTTGAAGCTGACCGCTTTTCTAACTTCTTCTTCAGTTACAAGATTTTGATCCATTAAATCCCTCAATGGTTTTGGAATCATACTCTGTACAGTTTGTTGTACTGAAGCTGCATTTACAGTAGGTGCTGCTTCTTGAATTCCACCTGTTTGTAATTCCTTATCTACTTTGATTTCCTCAACTTTTGGTTCTTTTCGAGAAACTGGAGGAACAGTATTCATAACAGGTGTAGTGTTTACTACTGGTGCAGGTGCAACATTCTCATTTAATTGGTGAGCAAATAAATGAGCGATTGCTCCAAAATCAAGTGGCAGTTCTTCAGGTAATCCATCCCTATTCTTTGCGTCCCAGCAAGGGTGATGTGATGTATACATGACACGTTGACCACCTTGTGCCTTATGCTTTTTACCTTTATCATCTACAGCCACGCTGAATGTTTTGTAGTTTGCAAATAAGACCATGTCTGCCCATTCTTTAGTAAGTGGTGCAGTTTGTGCTGTTGTTTTCTTTCCAAGCTTTAATTCATAACGATCGTAAGCACCCATTTCATTAGGCTGTTCAAATTTACGAATAGTCGCATGAGCTGTTAAAAGGACATTGATATTGGCCACATCTACGACATCTTGGAGAAGATTAAGAAATCTTCCCCATTCTTCAGCAATATAGGTATAACCTGTACCATATCCAAATTCTTCTACACCTGATTTACCATGTTTTGCACAGATAGCTTCCGTACATAATCTTTCCGCCCAGTCGGCAGTATCGATAACTAGTGTTTTACAGTTTCTTTTTTGAATGACTGATTGAACTTCCGCAATCAGCATTTGCCAGCTCGTTGGCTTTGGTAATCTTCTTACATCATATTTTTTAGTAGATCCTTCAGTATCAATAAATAAAGGATCTGGAAATTTCATTGCAAAAGTTGTTTTACCAATTCCTTCAGGACCATAGAAAACAACTTTTTGTGCTCCGTTTATTACTCCTTCAGTAATTTCAAAATCCATTAGAATTCACCTGCTTTCCATGTTGGTTGAGGATTTATTGGTTGAAGTCCAGTTTCTTTAACATAGCCATCTTCAATGATCACTGAACATTCATCACCAGTAGATACTCTTGTTGCAATAGCTTGCAGTCCTTCTTGTTCAAGCCATGCATTGAACTCTGTTAGAGTTCTTAGATCCATTTGTTCTAGCTTGTCTAATAAGACAAAACCGCAATCAGGATTTAATTTACGAACGATAGCAGTAGAAACTCTTAATTGGTCACTTCCGCTCATGCTGTCCCATTTTTTCCCTTTGTAAGTCAATTCATTATCTTCAATACTTAATTCAGGCAATGGTAAATCCGCATTGTTCAATAAGTCATATTTTTGTTTACGTACATCTTCAATTTGATTTGTAAGGTTGTCATATTGTGACTTATAGCCTTTTGCTTCTTCTTCAGCTTTTTCCTTATCAAGATTTGCTCTAACCTTGCGATTTGTTTCTTCAATTTCAGCTAGGTTCTTTTCTAGTTCATCAGTTGATTGATCCAATAAATCTAAAGCATCTGTTTTGGCCACGCTTAAATCATATGTAGCCTTGTTCAATTCCTCTTTCTTTTGATTTAGCATTTGTTCATAGCGTGCTACTTCATCCGTTAAGGTTTTGACCTGATACTCATATTGAGTGACCTTTTCTCTTTTTCTTTGGTTCTCACCATTTTGAGCAAGAATAGCCTGTTGCTGATTGATTAAATCTTGAGGACTTACCAAATCCTTAGGTGCATCTTCAAAGAACGGTTGTTCCTTAGCAAACTTAGCTTTTTGATCAGCAATACGACCTACTGTCAATCTTTCCTGATAAAGCTCATTTTCTTGTTTTTGATAAACAGCTAATTGATCTCCAACTCCGATGATATTTAAAAGAACTTCCGCCTTTTCCTTGTTTGTCTTGTTCATGAATTTTGGTAAATCCAACGCAAGCTGTTCAATAAAAGAATTCAACAAGTTTTGTCCTGCTTTCTTACCGCTAGGATCAGTAACTTTTAAAGAACTGTTCTTTCCTTTTCTTTCAACGATAATTCCATTGCTTAATGTAACTTTTAAAACTGGTGGAATAGTTGAGCCTTCTCTTGCAGCGTTGCTGGGCTTGTTTTTATCTCCACCTAAAGCCCATGCGATACTGTCAAGTACCGAAGTCTTACCTTGGTTATTGTCCCCACCAATAATAGTCAATCCATTTTGTGTTGGATCAATCTTAACTGCTTTGATTCTTTTAACGTTTTCTAACTCCAATGCATTAATCTTCACTGACATCTTTACTTTCCCCTTTGTCTCTTTCTTCAATTTTATTTTCAATAAGTTTTATTAATGTACCCGTACATTTTTCGAACTCATTTATTGCTGATTCATAAATATCCTTTACTTGTTTTTCTGAAATACCGTATGCTTCACTTAAGAAATCACTTCCGCTAATTCCTAATCCTGCATCCATTTCAATAATAAGATTGCCATCTTCATCATAGTGAGCTGTTGAAAGCAATCTGATAACGTTTAATTTAGGCTTTCCTTCAGGTTCAAAATTTAAATCTTTTCCACTGATTTTTACTACTTCAATATCTTTTGCACCCGCATCTTTAGCGGCTTGAATAATACTTTCTAGAAATTTATCCATTTTTATTTCTCCCTTTTGATGTATATTTCTACTTGATATCTTTCTTGTTTTGGATATTCACTAAAGATATCAATTTTGTTTCCTTTGATAGCTCCTCCGCAGTCTTGAGCTAGATATTCTTTTCCATCTATCAAAACTGTAGAACCATAAGGAATGATTGAAGGATCTACCGCAATGGTTTTACCTTCTTGTGCAATTACACCTGTAGAAGTTAAACTTCCATAGATGTCTTCTCCTGGCCAATAATACGTTATGGTAAACTGGCCAAGTGCTTTTCATTTAGAAAGTTCATCAACTTGTTCTTGTAGTTGATTTCTTTCTACCTGGATACATTCATACATAGCTTTGTACTGAACATATTCACTTAATTGGTTTTGAGTTTCTTTCAACTCTTGCTTATATAACTCCATTTGTTTGCTTTGTTCTTCATAAGCTGCTTGTGTTGATTTTGCTTGAGCATAACCAGTACCACTAAGAATCAAACCGAAGACACAAAGTCCAAACAATGTGACCTGAGCTTTTTTAGTCAATCTCATATTTGCAATTCCTCCCGAATTTGTTTATAATTTATGTGCTATGTTGTGTGTCCTTTTTTCAAGGGCACTTTTTTCATTTAAAGAATTAAGCAACGCAATAATCAATTGCTCACTAGGACTTCTACTAAACTTGTTCATGTAGTCCTCGAATGCTTTTCTTGGAATGTGTACGTTTCTTCTTTTGTTAGCTATCGCAACACTTCCTGGAAAGCATCCTTGTTGAATTGCATTGATAATGAATTCTCTACTCTTATGAGTAATCTTCATAACTTCTTCAACTGAAATGTTATTTTCATCCATGAGCTATCCCTCCTTTCTATGAAAAAGCCAATTCACTTATTTCATCTGACAACTCAGCAAATTCAACACTTGAAATCAAGTCCAGCATACAACCCATTTCTATAAATGCACTTAATCTTGCATATTGCCTTGAAATATGCGATAGTGCCGTTTTGAATTCAGCTAACTTTGAAGAATAATCTTCTGGTAAACACTCTTCATAATCTTTTTTTGCTTGTTTTTTACGTTCAACAAGTTCCTTCAAAAATTTCTTTTCATTTTTGATTTTGAATTTGAAAATATCAATTTGATCTTTTTGGTTCATAATTTTTTCTCCTTTCTATAACGTGTTTGATAAAGCAACAATAACAACCGCTATTTCCGATTGCTTTCTTGTTTTAGCTTGTGGGGTTACGTTTTTCCAGCCCGCTATTCTGTCTATAGCTTTTCTTAAAACAGCCCAAGTAATTGGATATCTTTGTTCAATATTTTCCATTTCTTTTTCTCCTTCCTACTACTGACCATCAAGGAACCAACCTCTATTACAAAATGAAAGCTTCACGTATTGTATTAAAAAGAAATTTGTTATTAAGTTGGTGTTTCTATGATCAATTAATTTTAGGAATCTAATAAAATAGGCTTTATTAGAGATTGATTCCTGGATGATCAGTAATTTATTTAATTGTTTTAACTAGTTTTTAAAATTATGTTAGAATTATTAATGATACCTTCTTACCTGATAGGAGCCTGCCATTTTACTCCATATGCAAGGAGGTGATAGAATGCCTAAACGTGCTAATGTGAAAGTAGTAAGCGAATCAAATACTGGTTTAAACAACCGTGTATCTATCAACGGCCAAACTTATACTAATAACCAAGCGTACAGAATGGCTGTTAAAGGTGATGTTCCTGGATATCACGGTGTAAATAACAATGGTACTAAATTCATTCGTAGCAATCCTGATAACAACAAAAACAACAATTTAGGTTAACGAACTAAAACAGTTTATTTCCATTTTTAATGACAGGTTCCTATCAGATAAGAAAGTCAATTCTAACTAGTTTTATCTAGTGATATTTAATTGTTTTCGACATCTTTCATCTCTTTCTTTATAATTAAGTTATCAGTGCTCCCCAGTATTGAAATCTAATTAGAAAGTGAGGTGAAAATAATGCGTTTAAATAATGAATGTGTACGTGACTTACTTTTAGCTATTGAAGAAAATGTAGGTCTTAAAGAATACATGTCCATTGATAGTCTTCAATTAAAAAGCTATTCTCAAGATGATTTGCAATATACCGCATTAAAATTAGAAGAAGCTGGATATATAAATGCAAAAGTTTCAAAATATCTTGATGGCTCAATGGATATTTACATTTTTTCCTTAACTTGGAACGGTCATAAATTTTTAGATAACATCCGTGATAATAATGTTTGGAGTAAAACTAAAGGAATTGTTTCTAAATTTGCATCCGTTTCCCTTGATGTGCTTGAAAAAGTAGCAGCACAAGTAATCACCAACATGATTTCTCAACAAATTGGACAGTAGTTTCTACTGTTCTTTTGTTTTGACATCACCGAAAAATGATAATGTAATTTTTGAAATGCAATCGATTGATTTCTCAATTTTTAAATTAAGTATTTTTTTAATTTCAACACCATCAACAAATAAACGATACTTATCATTATCGATTTCAACTTGAACATTATTAATTTCTTCCATCCTATGCCTCCTTGTTATTATCGTAACTGCGTTAATAACTTCTTATTGTTCTACATTATTTTGATATCCTGACTTATATCTGCTTTATTTAATGGAATGTCTAAACTTACAACAAACATTCCATTTTTTCTGTGTATAGACATATCAAGAACAAACTGTGTAATGTCCATACCGTTTAGAAATACTTTTGTTTGCTGTTCATCAGCTTTAATAACAACGCTACTTTCCATTCAGCATCTCCTTTCTTATATTTTATTTAAGGTTGCTTTTAATTCAACTTTTTATTTAAAAAAATAATATCTCTTTCGTGCTTTGTTAATTTCAAAGCATGTGTTAATCCTACAATCTCTGAAGCCGTGAATTCACCCAAACCATTTAACCTATTGTATAAAGTTTCCCTTGAAATATAAGATTTTTTTGCAATAGCAGTCATAGTCATTCCACTATCTTCAATTTTTTGTTTCAATTTCTTTATATCTGTCATTTTTTCCTCCTTTCAAAAGTTGCATAACATTCAACCCACACATAATATAACACAAGGTTGAATTTGTGTCAACCTTGCACGCAAAAATGTTGAATAATTTTACAACTTATGATATTTTATAAATGAAGAAAGAAAATGAGGTGATAAAAAATGCTTGAGTTGTATAGAAATATAAAGAAACAACGTCAACAATTAAATTTAACACAAACTGAATTAGCTCAAAAATTAGGCTATGCCGATAAAAGTATGATAGCAAAAATTGAAAAAGGACAAGTTGATTTGCCACAATCAAAAATAATAGCATTTGCTGATGCATTAGAAACAACTCCTGGTTTATTAATGGGATGGAGTGAACCAAATGCACAAAATGATATAACTGATAATGCAGATAATCTTTATAAAATAGATAAAGTCAAATTACCATTATTAGGAACTATAGCTTGTGGAGAACCAATATACGCTGATGAAGATAGAGAAAGCTATATTATGGTTGGTACTGATATGAAGGCTGACTTTTGTTTAAAGTGTCAAGGAGATTCAATGATCAACGCAAGAATTTATGATGGAGATATAGTTTTTGTTAGAAAACAAGATATTGTAAACAATGGAGAAATTGCAGTTGTAATAATTGATGATGAAGCTACATTAAAACGTTTTTATTATTATAAAGAACAAAACCTTGTTATCTTAAAACCTGAAAATCCAAAATATGAAGATATTGTTTTATCAGGTGATAGATTAAACGAAGTGAAAGTGCTTGGAAAGGCTATTGCTTTTCAAAGTGATGTTATTTAAAAATGGATCTATCCAATAAAGAAAATAGAATTCTAATGTTCTTTATAACGTTTTTTACAGGATGCTTCGGAGTACATTGTTTTATACAAAGAAACTATAAAAAAGGCGTGTTCTATTTATTTACATTTGGTGGTTTCTTTGTTTGCTGGCTATACGATATATTCAAATCTTTTTTTGATATTTTTAAAGATGAAAAATTCAGCAAAACTACATCAGTTCCAACTATTACACCAATTAATAAAAAAATAGAAAGTAGCATTCCTAACAAGATTATTCAAAACGACAACCAACCAAAATCAATACACCAAGATTATAAAAACTTATATCGAAAAGTTGTATTTTTGCATAATTGCAACGGTAGTCCTATTAGAGACAATGACAAATATCCTCGTTATCTTTTTTATGATTTCAAAATAACTAATCCTAGTGTTTTTCATAAAAAACTCGTTACACAAGGATATCTAGAACCTGGTTTTTTAGATGACACACTTAGAAAATTAAGAATTGTCGATTTGAAAGAAATTTTACATTCTTTTAATTTACCTGTTTCAGGAAATAAAAATGATTTAATATCAAGATTGAAAGAGAATGTTCCAGAAGATAGCCTAAAGTTTTTAATCAATGAAAAATCAGTTTTGGTCCTAACTGAAAAAGGAGAAAAATTGGTAAAGGAAAATCAAGATTTAATAGATCATCATTCTTACGGACTTCATTGGCAAATCCCACTGGATGAATATATCGAAGTGAAAAACACTTTGCCTTTTAAAGGAAGTTTCTTTGCTGTTGCATGGGGAATTTTAGATAAGAGAAAACTTGACAATTATTGCGACAAAGAATTCGAAGCTTTATCATCTACGATTTATTTTATGTCTGAGTTGCTTGGAAAAGAGAAAAAATACAAGCAGTCTTTACAATTCTTATTAGCCGTATTTTATTTAGATACAAGCGGAGTTTTTTCATTAACTTATGGTAAAGAGTTTTTTAAATCTAGAGATAAAAAAGAATTAGAAAAAATGTGTAATATAATATTCACATTTGCTCCAGGAATAATAGAACAAATTGTTCATTATCAAAAATTCTTTGAACCAGGAATGATAGATGAAGTTTATGCTTGTTATCCTTTACCAATAAATTATTGTAATAAACAACTATTTGAATCAATGATTAATGAATTATATTACAATGATTTCTTTGATGAAGAAAAATACTTCAATATTCTAAAAAATAAATTTTTAAAATCAATCTAACCATAACAAAAAAAGGAGATGTATCTATGAACGTTTTAGAAAAAATGGTAAAAAATAAACGTTTACCTGTATTATTTATCGGCTCTGGTATTCCTAAACGTTATTTAAAAAACTTTCCAAGTTGGGATGAACTTTTAAATGAATCATTTTCAAAAGTAAATAGTGATCCATTTTATATTGGCAGATATAAAGAAAAATTCAAACGCGAAGGTTTATCAAATTTCAATCAATATAAAGAATTAGGCACTATTATCGAAAGTGATTTCAACGAAGCATTTTATAATAGAGAAATTTCATTTGGTAAAACAAAAAATCCAAGTTGGGCAAAAAGAGGAATTTCCCCATACAAAATGTATATAAGACATAGACTTAAAAATTTAAGACTAAATAATACTTCATCTATTATAAAAAAAGAACTTCAAGAAATGGCATTATTAAAAAACAAAGTATCTGCAGTTATAACTACAAACTATGATAATTTTATTGAAAAGTATATTCTAGATGAACATTATACAGTTTTTACAAGACAACATGAAATGTTTTCTAAAGATTCTTATAATGTTTCAGAATTATATAAAATCCATGGTTCTATCAATGATGCCAGCACTATAATCATTACAAAAGATGATTATGCTCAATTTAATGAAAGTAGAAAATTATTTATTGCAAAGATGTTAACTTTATTCACAGAATCTCCAATCATTTTCTTAGGATATTCATTCACAGATGAAAACATAAGACAAATTGTTGTTGATTTTCTTAACTGTTTAACTCCTGAACAACTTAATACAATTAGTGATAATTTTATATTTATTACATACAAAAAAGGCGAAAAAAATCTAGAAGAAATTAAAAGAACTATTGTTACTGAAAAAGGTGAAAATATCCCTATCACTGAAATAGCTACTGATAACTTTTTAAAAGTATATCAAACAATAAATCAATTAGTTCCTGGTATGACACCAAAAAATATAAGAGACACTCAAAGATTGGTAAAAAGAATTGTTAACAATACAATCATCAGTGGTGATCCATCCAATGTGATTTTCGGTATTGATGAAATTCCAGATGATATTTCAGATAAAAATATTGCTATTGCTATCGGTAACAAAGAAGATATGATAAATCAATATGGATACAGTCTCGTTAAAGATGAAGAAATTCTAGAAGACATTATATTCAATAATAAAAAATTTGATGCAAAAAATATGTGTAAAGAAAGATTTAAATCACTTTATTTGAATAGATTGATGCCTGTGTATAAATACATAAAGAAATCTAAAATTGATATAAGTGAAGTACCTAAATTAGAAGACTACGTTAACAATCATAACGAAGTAGATAAAATTATTACTCCAGCATATAAAAAGAAACATTTAAAAAGTGCTCCAACATTTAATAATATTATTGAAGTAAAAAAGTATATGCAAGAGAATAATGATATCAATAAAGTATTCAAAGGTGTCTTAAATAGTATTGATACTTTATCATTATATCAGCTTCGAGAAATTTGCAAACTTTATTTTTATAATTATATTGATAAATTATCAAAAAATTCAAATTTTAAAAGAGTTGTAATGTATATAGATTATATGGAGAATTTTAATTAAAGAAAAAATGCTAGTACCCACGTTATAGCTAACCATAACCGTTACTAACATTTAATCTCATTTGACACATTTAAATTATGTTATCTTTAATACATTGAGGTTTAACAATAGAATGTTCTTACCTTCAATAGATAGTATATCAATTTTTTTGAAAAAAACAACCTATTTTTTAATAGCTGAAATTTATAAAAAAAACAAATTTTCCAATAGTTTTTATTAGCAAAGCGCATTAAAATATTAAAAAAATCACATAAATTTACGATTTTAACAAATTTTTTCAAATAATTTAATTTCGTTTAACTAATAAATTTTTTATAAAAAACTCCCCTGCTACCAACAGGAGAGTAAAAATAAGGTACTACCAATACCTTAATAAAAAGAACCATCTCAAAAGTCCTTTTACGTACTCAATTTTACCACATAGAGCACGTTCAAGGCAAATATAATTGAAAGGACGTGTTTTTATTATGGCTAGAAAAGTCACATATAAGCGTAGACCGAATAATAGTGGTACAGTGGTAAAACTATCAGGCAAACGTAGAAAGCCCTACTGTGCCAAAATTTCAAGTGAAGAACGTGACATAGTTACAGGAAACAAGAAACAAGTAACTATTGGTACTTTTGAAACTGAACTTGAAGCTTTAAATGCCCTATCTCTTTATCATTTAACCGTTAATAAACAAATAAACGATAAAGAGGCAAAAGAATTGTCTTCTGATATATTTAACAAAGTTAAAGAAAGACATGATAGTAAAGTTCCAACATTCAAAGAAATATTTGACATTTTAGACAAAGAAGAATTTTCTTTGTTATCAGATTCATCTCATTCAGGTTATAATTCATGGATCAAACATTTTAAACAAATATATGATAGAAAAATAACTACTATTACATTACAAGATCTTCAATATGTTTTTGATAATGATAAATGTGGAAAAGGTACAAAAATACACATGAAGGTACTTTGTACAAAAATTTTCAAATATGCAATTATTCATAAATATATCAATCGTGATGATGATTATACTGAATATATCAGTTGTGGAAAAGACGAAGATAGCAAAAAGCATTATGCTTTCTCATATGATGAAATTAAGCGTTTAAGAGAAGAAAACACTGATATGGCTAAGATTGTGCTTATCTATATTTATAGCGGTTTACGTGCAAATGAATTACTCAATATTGATAGAAATGATATACATATAGATGAAATTTGTAACGATGATGGAATTGAAAGAAAAGTTTCATATTTCTACACCGGTTCAAAAACATCTGCAGGTAAAAATCGAATTGTTCCAATTCATGATTCCATAAAAGAATATGTAATAGAATTACTGTTATGTGAAAATAAAAGGCTGATAGACCGCAGCTATGTAAGTTTCAATAATATTTGCTTTTTAGAATACTTAACAAACTTAAATATGAAACATACTATACATGATACAAGAGTGACTTTCACTACTCTTTGTCAATTGAATAATGTTGATGTTTTTAGTAGAAAAAGAGTGCTAGGACACAAAATGAAAGATATTACTTTTGATACTTATACTGATACAGTTATTAATAAATTGTTTGTAGAAATCAACAAAATAAAAGCTTAATTTTTTGTTACTAATTTGTTACTAATTGCGTACATTTAGTAACATTTAATCGTCCAAACCCTTTGATTTTACGTCATTTTTAAATCATATTTTTTTAAAATATGAAAAACTATCTCAAAAATGAGATAGTTTCATAAATCATAAAAATCATTTCTGTATTGATCATAAGAAGAAGGAGAAAGAGTAGGATCCAGGGAATAACCTTTTTAATCATTTTCTATTTTCTTAGGAAAGATAATTGTTGTCTTAAAGAGATCACCATCTACATTCACTTCAAAAGTTCCACCTTGAACCTCCACAAAGCTTTTACAGATAGCAAGTCCTAAACCAGAACCTTCACTTTTACGTGAAGCATCTCCTTGTACAAATCTTTCTGTTAAATCACCTGGATTAGATATTTCATGTGCTGAAATATTTTTGAAAACGACAATAACTTGTTGATTCGTTTCAACGATTTGTAAATAAACTCGTGTATGTTCTAAAGCGTATTTACAGATATTTTGACATAAATTTTCTAAAACACGATAAGTTTTTTCACTGTCTAAATGACAAATGATTTTTTTATTTTCATAATCATTTTTTAGATTTAAATGATGATGTTCGAATTGTTCTTGATATTCAAAGAGAACTTGTTGTAATAAGGCATGAATATCTAAATCTATAGGATTTAATTGGATATTACCACTATTGACTTTAGATACTTCAAATAGATCTTCAATAAGTGTTTTTAATCTTTTAGTATTACGATCTAAAATATCAATATATTCATCTTGTTGTTCTTTTGATAAATCTTCATTTTTTAATAAATCAATATAAGAAATAATAGATGTTAAAGGTGTTTTTAAATCATGAGAAACATTACTAATCAATTCTGTTTTCATCTTTTGTGATGCGACTTCTTTACTTACCGCATCTTTAAAACCATCATTGATACAATTAAGTTCATCTTTAAGTGAATTAAATAAACCAAGATCTTGATTGATTTTATCATTAAATTCACCTTGAGCTAAATGATTGGCTGATTGTAAAAGAACTTGATAATCATTGCTTACTTTTGAAAGTAGCTTTTTAGAAATCAACATAGTAATGATGGCACAAACCAAAGAAACAAAACATGTAAAAATAAGATAAATACGTGGACTAATATAATAAAGATTTCCTATAATTCCCATAAAAAAATAAACAAATAATAAAATTCCTTCAATATAAATACCACTGATTAAACCTATTTTAAGAATGATATTTCCTTTTTGATTCTTTAAATCAAATTGTGTTAAGCTTTTAATTTCATCTTTAAAATAGTGATAAGCACTACAAACAAGCGTATGTTCTTTAATAAAGTCTTTACCAAAAACAAGAATAGATTTGATATAAAAGATAAAATACATAATCATGGCATAGAAAACAAACCAACCACCTACATTGATAATCGGTTCAATCGCAACACCGGCACCAGCCATTCCTCTTTCTCTTAGCATCCAAGCAAAAGTTCCTTGCCAAGAGGCCCTTAATACTTCTGTCATGACAGCAAGCCACATTGCAATTAAAATAATATAAATAAAGAACATAAAGAATAATTTAACTTTAACAACTGTTTTAAAAGGCTCAATGTCAATCAGTTTTCTTACTGGCACAAATAACATAAAAATGACAAGAGCTGCAACAATGATAAAGACATAGGTTATTAAAACATCAGAAATGGATCCTTGTTTAGAACATAATTGTTCTAAATAACAATTTGTTGGTAATTTTTTAGGTATCGCAATTAATACTTTAATGTTTGTTGGATTATTGATGGTTATTTGATTAATAATATCACTATTACCTTCATCTAAATAATTATTTTTAAAAAGTTGATCAAAGGAAGTATTGTAGAAGGATCCTTCCCAATCGCTGGTTTGATTTCCTTCAAGAGAAACATTTCCATTTTCATCATAATCAATGGTTGTATACCATTGATAGTCATTTAATACTTTTTTATCCTGAGTTTCAAATGCTTTTTTTAAATTCTTTTTAGAATTTGTGAAAAAGATTTTTTCGTCTGTTTTATCATAAACATAATATTTGATTCCTTTTGTATCACGATTATTTTCATCATCTAACTCATAAATATAGTCATTAAAAACATCTTTTAAAGAATAATCACCATAAACATTTAGTTGATCAATATCATCACCTTTAACATAATAATGAAGTAAATCATAATTTCCTTTTCTTCTTTGAATTCTCATATCTAATAAAATACTTTTACTTGTAAGTATTTCGGTAATTCTACTTCGGTTATTATCAAAATCAAGTTTAGTCGAAGTCGTTTTTTCTTTTACCCCATAACTTAAATAAGTGACTAATGAGGCAATAATCAATACAGAAAATAAAAGTATTTTAAGTAATCTGTTTTTATTTTTCATGTTTCCTCCTATTATTTATCAATTTTATATCCAACACCCCAAACAACTTTTAAATATTGTGGTTTTTTAGGATTAATTTCTATTTTTTCTCTTAAATTACGAACATGAACCATCACTGTTTCACTATTAATGGCTTCTTCATTCCAAACACGTTCATAAATATCATCGGCAGAAAAAACCTTTCCCGCATTTTTCATTAATAATTCTAATATTTTAAATTCGATTGGTGTTACTTTTACCTTTTTGCCATCAACTAAAACAGTTTTAGTATCTACATTCAGTTCAAGACCACCACAAAGATAAATAGAATCACTTTCTTTAGGTGCTGTCGCATCTAAGTAACGTCCATAACGTCTTAGATGGGAACGAACACGTGCCATTAATTCCATCGGTACAAATGGTTTGGTAACATAATCATCACCACCTAAATTAAGTCCCATGATTTTATCAATATCTTCTGATTTTGCTGAAAGAAAAATAACTGGAAAATCATATTTTTCCCTTAACTTTGCGACCATTGTTAGACCATCCATACGTGGCATCATAATATCAACAATAGCAAGATGAATTGTTTCTTTTTCCACAATTTCTAAACCTGCAATTCCATCATTTCCAACATACACATCGTATCCTTGATTTTGTAAATAAATTTTAATTGCATTGGCAATTTCTATGTCATCTTCGATAACTAATACATGATATTTTTCCATTCCCTTTTTAACTCCTTATCTAAGCATTGAAAACAATGCAAAACTAATACATATATAACCTGCATATACACAGCTTATTAAAATGATTTTGTTTATTCTTTCCATCTTCCTCACCTCTTGCCTTAAAGTATAGAGATGATTTATAAATATTTTCTTTTTATATTTCTAAAGATTTTCTTAAGATTAAAACTATCTCTATTGTACATAATCTTTTGTAAAAAAGGAAATCTCTTATAAATATAAGATTATTTGTCTATTTTTACCTAAATTATTAAAATAACTCTTATGTAACATGAGAGTTTGATATAATGAATTTGAGGTGAATACTATGAATAATGATTATTTAAGTATTGGTGAAATGGCCAAAATGAATCATATCACGGTAACAACATTAAGGTTGTATGATGAACTTGATTTATTGAAGCCTGTATATGTTAATCCTGAGACAAATTATCGCTATTATGATATTAAACAAAATGCACGTTTGGATTTGATTCAATATATGAAAGAACTGCAAATGAATCTTAAAGAAATTAAGGAACTTCTTGATAAAGAAGATATTAATTTAATTGAAGCAATTTTAATTAAAAAGAAGCAACAACTTTCTATACAAATCAATGATTTACAAAGAACTAAAGATGCTATTTCCAGAACGATTTATAGTTTGGAAAGATATCGTAAATCACCCCCAAGCGGGACAATTACTTTAGAATATATTGATCGAAGAAGGATCTATGTCATGCATACCAATATTAATTTCTATGAACACGATTTAAATGTTTATGAACATCTTTTAACCCAATTAAAGAATGATTTGATTATGCATCATTATCCCCAAATTTATTATTGTAATGCGGGAACTTTTCTTAATAAAGAACGATTTTTAAAACAAGAATTTATTTCAGATCGTATTTTTGTTTTTGTGGATAATCATTTTCCTGAAAAAGAAATACAAGTGATTGAAAATGGAATGTATGCTTGTATTTATCTTGATGATTTTCATCAAGAAATAGATTATGCAAAACGTCTTCTTGATTATTGTAAGATGAATCATCTTACAATATGTGGTGATTATATTTGTGAAGTTTTAAGTGAACTCAGTATGTTTGATCATCATGAACGTTCTATGTTTTTAAGATTACAAGTTCCTGTTTCTTTTAAAAAGTAGTTGACTCTCTTCTTAGATAAGAGTCTATGATGTAATTGAAAGAAATAGGAGGCATGAATTATGGAAAAGATTAAAGTTGTACAATATGGTTGCGGAAAGATGGCAAAATACATTATCCGTTATCTTTATGAAAATGGAGCAATGATTGTTGGGGCCATTGATACAAATCCCGCAATTGTAGGAATGGATATTGGTGATTTTGCAGAACTTGGTGTTAAAACAGGCGTATGTATTAGTGATCAAGCAGATAAAGTTTTAGATGAAACAGATCCTGATATCGCTGTTGTCACTTTATTTAGTTTAGTCAGTGATTGCTTCGATCATTATGTAAAATGTTTATCAAGAGGAATTAGTGTTATTTCTACATGTGAAGAAGCAACATATAGTTGGACAACAGATCCAGTTCGTACAAATCAATTAGATGTTATTGCAAAAGAAAATGGATGTACTTTTGTTGGTAGTGGTATGGAAGATATCTTCTGGGTAAATATGGTTGGTTTAGTAGCCGGTGGATGTCATTCTATTAAAAAGATTGAAGGTGCTGTAAGTTATAATGTCGAAGATTATGGATTAGCTCTTGCAAAAGCTCATGGTGTTGGTTTAACTCCTGAAGAATTTGAAGCATGTATTGCCCATCCTGAAGTATTAGAACCTTCATATGTATGGAATTCAAATGAAGCCTTAGCAGCACGCATGGGATGGACAATTAAATCTCAAACACAAAAATGTGTTCCTTATTTCCATGAAACAGACTTATATTCATCAACTTTAGGTGAAACAATTCCAAAAGGAAACTGTATTGGAATGGCTGCTGTTGTAACAACAGAAACTTTCCAAGGTCCTGTTATTGAAACACAATGTATTGGTAAAGTCTATGGTGAAGATGATGGTGATATGTGTGATTGGAAAATTACAGGTGAACCAGATACAGAGTTTCATGTTGTAAAACCTGCAACGGTTGAACATACGTGTGCAACAATTGTCAATCGTATTCCAACTGTTTTGGTTGCACCTGCTGGTGTAGTTACAGTTGATGAATTAGATCGTTTAGATTATTTAACTTATCCTATGGAATATCATATTTAATGTAAAAGCAGAGCCTAAGCTCTGCTTTTTTGATAGAAAACAATACTTTCATAAGGTTTAAGAGTTCCCTTTTGATGCTTTTCATAGTTTTTAATTAATATTTTTTCATCATTTAGAATAGAGGTATCATAACCAACTTCTTGATTACTAAAATTACAATAAACTATCATTTCTTCATCTTTATAAAGACGTTTGTATGCAAAGATATTTTCATCATCCTTCATTATTAATTCATATTTTCCTAAAATTATAATTTCATATGTCTTCCTTAATTGTATAAGTTTTTGATAAGTATAAAAAATTGAATTTGAATTATTGATTTCATCTTCTGCATTGATTGTTAGATAATTTGGATTGACCATGATCCATGATGTTTGATTACTAAATCCCGTATTTTTACCTTTGTTCCATTGCATTGGTGTTCTTGCATGATCACGGCTTGATTTTAGCATGTAGCGTAACATATCTTCATGAGCTACCTTCTTTTCTATTTCAACAAGTTGTTTGTAGCTATTATAAGTTTCAATATCACGATAATCATTCAATGATTTAAATGGAACATTCGTCATTCCCAATTCTTCCCCTTGATAAATATAAGGTGTTCCTTGCATCATATGAAGACAAATTGCTAACATTTTTGCTGATTTTTCATGATAAAGAGCTGTCGAAGTATCACCAAATCTTGAAACACAACGAGGTTGGTCATGATTATTCCAAAATAATGAGTTCCAAGCTTTTTGATACATTCCCTCTTGCCATCTTGACATGATTTGTTTTAAATCTTTTAAAACAAATCGTTGATCAGACCACTTATTTGTTTCACCACCATCGACATCCATCAATTCAAATTGAAAAATCATACATAATTCACTATTATCTAATGGTGCATATTTTTTACCATCTTCTATAGTAACAGATGGGGGTTCTCCTACTGTTAATAATTCTTTTCTTGAAAATACCTTTTGATTCATCTCTTGGATATATTCATGTACATGTGGACCATTAGCACAGACCTTATGTCCTTTAATTGATCTATCTACATAATATTGATTCTCATCTTTACTAATAACATTAATAACATCTAAGCGAAAGCCATCTACACCCTTATCTACCCAATAATTCATAATATCATAACATTCTTGTCTTACTTTAGGATTTTGCCAATTTAGATCAGGTTGTTTTTTAGAAAATAAATGGAGATAATATTCTTTTGTATTTTCATCAAACTCCCATGCTGAACCTTGAAAACAACTTGTCCAATTATTAGGAACATCTCCTTCTTTAGGTTCTTTCCAAATATAATAATCTCAATAGGGATTTTCTTTTGATGATTGACTTTCTTTAAACCAATGATGCTCATCACTTGTATGATTAAAAACAACATCCAAGATAATTTTAATTTGTTTTTCATGCGCTTTTTCTAATAATTCTTCAAAATCTTCCATCGTTCCAAATTCTGGCTGAATTTGATAATAATCTGAAATGTCATAACCATTATCATCATCAGGAGACTTATAAATAGGTGTTAACCATAGTACATCAACTCCTAATTTTTCCAAGTAATCTAAACGAGAAACAATTCCTTGAAGATCACCTATACCATCATTATTACTATCTTGAAAACTTTTTACATAAATTTGATAAACAACACTCTTTTTCCACCATTCCATTTTTTGATCCTCCTCTTTTATATTCTAACTATTCTTAAAATATATTCATTGCTTTTTTAAACAATTAATAGTCAATTATAAACCTTTTCTATAATTTGTAGGTGTTTTTTATATTCATTTTGAAAGACTTTTTCAAAGGATTTCACATTTTTAAATCCATTATTTAAAGCAATATCAATAATTTTCATATCCGTATGCATTAAATCATAATAAGCATGCTTTAATCGAATTTTTTGTAGATATTGATAAAAAGTTGTTCCTGTTTGTTTTTTAAAATAGCGTGTCAATGAATTAGGATGAAAATGAAACTTTTTTGCAAGAAATTCAAGTGAAAGATTTTGTGCTTACTTTTTCTCTATCTCATCTAATATAAAGGAAATATCATTTAATTTTGTTTCTTTTTTTATTTCAATTAAACAGTCCTGAATTATTTTTTGATAAAGTTGATACATTAAAATATGTTTGTCTAAAGAGGCTAGTTCTTGGCAATTTTTCATTTCTAACCAAGGTTTCATCCATTCTACATCTAATGGTGTTCTTAACTTAAATGTATTGTATTTGATATTAAACTCATTAAATACATCTATTGAAAGAAGATAAGTATAAATATGCGTTTCTTCCAAAAATATAAATTGATGAATAACATGACTATTAACGATAAACATTTCTCCTTGATGAAATATTTCATTTTTTCCATCAATATATGCCTCTAATTTTCCTGAGACGATATAAACGACTTCAACATCCTTGTGAAAATGTGATGTTACAGGTCGATTTTGATTAAAAAAATGATTATAAAAAATAATTGGATATTTTATATTAGAATTCACTACTTCTATATGATGATTCATCTTAACACTTCCTTTATTTCTATTATATAAGAAAAAAGCCTACCTCGTAGACTTTTTAATCATATTTATAAAATATTGATGAATAGAATGATTTTCATCAAGTTCAGGATGAAAAGCAAGTGCTAGTTGATTTTTATATTGAACAGCGATAATATGGTCATTTACTTCAGAAAGAATATCAACGCCTTCTTGTACACTTTCAATATAAGGTGCGCGAATAAAAGTCATAGGTACTTTTCCTAATCCTTTCATTTCTTCAATGGTATGAAAACTTCCTAGTTGTCTACCATAAGCATTTCTTTTAACCGTCATAGGTATTGTTGAAAAGTAAGTTTGATCCTGATTGACAATTCTATCAGCTAATAAAATGAGTCCTGCACATGTAGCAAGTGTTGGTAAACCATCTTGAATACGTTTTTGTAAATCATCAAACATCTCTAATTCTTTTAAAAGCTTTCCTTGAACCGTACTTTCGCCTCCAGGTAATACGAGTCCATCAAAATCTTGATCAAGATCACTTTTTTGTCTTAATTCGATACAAGTCGCTCCTAATTGTTCTAACTTTTTTTCATGTTCAATAAAGGCTCCTTGTAAAGCGAGAACCGCAATTTTCATTATTTACCTCTTTCAGCCATTAAGATTTCAATTTCTTGTTCATTAATACCAACCATTGCTTCCCCTAAATCTTCAGATAATTTTGCAATCAATTTAGCATCTGTATAATTTGTAACAGCTTTAACAATCGCAGCAGCACGTTTTTTAGGATTTCCTGATTTAAAGATTCCTGAACCAACAAAGACTCCTTCTGCCCCTAATTGCATCATTAATGCTGCATCTGCAGGTGTAGCGACTCCGCCAGCAGCAAAGTTAACAACTGGTAATTTTTTATGATCGTGAACATATTCTACAAGTTCATATGGTACTTGTAATTGTTTTGCAACTTCGAAAAGTTCATCTTTTCTAAGAGCCGAAATTTGGGCAATTTGTTTATTCATCATTCTCATATGACGAACGGCTTGAACGATATCTCCTGTTCCTGGTTCTCCTTTTGTACGAATCATGCTTGCCCCTTCATTGATACGACGAAGCGCTTCCCCTAAATCTTTGGCACCACATACAAATGGTACTTCAAATTCTCTTTTATTGACATGATAAACATCATCTGCTGGTGATAAAACTTCACTTTCATCAATATAATCAATTTCAATTGCTTGTAAAAGCTGTGCTTCTACAAAGTGTCCAATACGACATTTTGCCATAACTGGAATGCTTACTGCTGCTTGAATTTCTTGAATCATTTTTGGATCAGACATTCTTGCAACTCCCCCTGCTGCACGAATATCTGCAGGAATTCTTTCAAGCGCCATAACTGCACATGCTCCAGCTTCTTCTGCAATTTTTGCTTGTTCAGGTGTTGTTACATCCATAATAACACCACCTTTTAACATTTGTGCTAATTGTTTATTTAATGCATATCTTTCATTTAACATTTTTTAATCCCCCTGTTTACTTTTGTTATGGCTTTTATTATACTTAAATGTGAACATATTAAAATATTCAAATTAAATATATCCATTAAGGTCAGTTTGAGGAGTAATCATTTATGTTAACATATAATCTTACAAATATAGGGTCAGATTCCCTTTATGAATATATTTATAAATGTATAAAAAAAGACATTATTTTAGGAAACATAAAACCGGGAGAAAGATTACCATCAAAGAGACCTTTTTCAAAAAATCTTGGAGTAAGTATTATTACTGTTGAAAATGCTTATAGTTTACTTATGTCTGAAGGTTTTATTTATTCATTACCAAAGAAAGGATTTTATGTCGCTGATTTAAAAAATATTCCTTCTAAAAAACAAATGAATAAAGAGAAAGTGGTTTTAACAAGTGGACATAATCACTACTTAGCTGATTTTTCTAGTAATCAAACAGAAAGTGATATCTTTCCCTTTACTACATGGATCAAAACAATGAAAGAAGTACTAAGAGATAATCAAAAAGAACTAATGATCAACTCACCTTGTGGTGGTATTCTTGAATTAAGAAAAAATATTGCGAATTTCTTAAAAGATTTTAGAGATATGAATATTAAACCTGAACAAATCATTATTGGTGCAGGTACAGAATATCTATATAGCTTGATTATTCAACTTTTAGGAAATGATGTTAAATATGGCTTAGAAAATCCTGGTTATCCAAAAACTGCCCAAATTTATAAAAGTATGAATGTTGATTTTGAATATGTGGATATAGATGATTATGGAATAGATCCAAATGAATTAGAAGAAAAGAAAATTGATGTAATACACATCTCTCCATCTCATCATTTTCCTACAGGTATTGTTATGCCAATTTCAAGAAGGTATGAACTTCTAGGATGGGCAAATAAAGTTGAAAAACATTATATCATTGAAGATGATTATGATAGTGAATTAAGATTAGGTGGAAAACCCATTCCAACTTTACAAAGCATAGATGTTTCCGATAAAGTCATCTACATGAATACCTTTACTAAAACTTTATCATCAACTATCCGTATGTCTTATATGGTATTACCAGAGTCATTAGCTGATGAATATTATAGACGTCTTTCATTTTATTCATGTACAGTTTCAAATTTTGAACAATATACTCTTTCAAGATTTATTGAAAACGGACATTTTGAAAGACATATTAATCGTTTGAGAAATTATTATTTAAAAAAACAAAATACAATCTTAAATGCCTTTCAAACGAGTAGTCTAAATAATAAAATTGAAATTTATAATGAAACTGCTGGCGTTCATTTTTTAATGAAAATAAAAAGTACAAAAGAAGAAAAAGACATTATAAATAATGCTTATAGTAAAGGAATAAGATTAAGTCCACTTTCGCAATATTATAAAAATAATAAGGAAAACAAGAATATTTATGTTATGAACTACTCATCATTAGATAGTGAAAAAATAGGTCTAATTGTAGAAAAGCTGAAACAGTGTATCTAAAAACCACCTGGCAAGAAAGTCAGGTGGTTTTAATAAAGTAAAGATATAAAAAAAAGAACTGGCAACGAGCTATTTTCGCACCGAAGTACTATCTTCGC
>OAWA01000254.1_pt1 | contig 45482 bp, 43 predicted proteins | sample 1516971 | NCBI WGS metagenome assembly OAWA01 (sample SAMEA2580097, study PRJEB22360) | human gut metagenome | biome: human gut; feature: human-associated habitat; material: faeces | place: Denmark | collected 2008/2010
GTGCAAAGCACCACCAATGGTGGCAAGGCTCTTGACAGGGCTTTTTCTTTTCTGTACGTGAAAAAATGTTGAAAAATAAAAGAGAATTTGTTATTCTGAAGTTAGTTTAGACTAACTAAAGTAAATCTAGGAAAGGAGGAGTTAAATGCAAAATAGAAATTTTAGAAAAATCGTGATATTAGTATGTATATGTTTACTTTCAACACCAATAGCAACTATTATTTCCGATTGTATAGACGTAACTACCACTGAATACGCTATAAGCAGAATTTCTAATTACTCATGGAGCATTAGATTTGCGTGTCTTATGTTATCTATGTATTTTATTTTTGACAGAAAGGGAATTTAATTATGGCAAATTCATATTTTTGGTGAAGGCAACACAAGGACAACAGCAGTTTTCTTTATTAAGTATCTTAGAACACTAGGATTTTCAGCAACAAATGATATATTTGCGGATTTTGGTAAATCATTGTACAAATCGTAGCAACATAAGATTGATGAATATATCCAAAATTCCATCATTTTTCCTAAACTCTTTGATGCGCTATTTTCTACATACGCTTTGAAATATTGTCCTATATCATTTTTTCCTTCTTTACTCTTAAACTATATTTTATGAGATATAAAAAATCATTAGACAGATAGTCCAATGATTTAAATAAACTGTGATTTTCGATTAAAGATATGTTTTACACTATTCTAATATTTCTTCAATAAGGTTATTGATAGCTTCAAGATTTTCATCTTTATAGGTTGATTTGATCGTAACTGTATTTTCACAAATTGTGATGTTTTTCATAGGACTTAATAAGTCTTTCATCACTTTGTTTGCTAGTGGTGCCCAAGAACCATTTTCAATAAGACCTACTTTTTTATTTTGATAACCCTTATGTTGTAATCTATGTAAGAAATCTTCCATTGGCGCAAAGACACCACCATCATAAGTTGCCCCTGCTAAAATCATTTTAGAATATCTAAAGGCATCTTCAACAGCTTCTGCCATATCATCTCTTGTAAGATCAGTAAAAGCAACTTTAACACCTTTTTCTTTTAATAAATCAACGATTTTTAAAGCGACTTCTTTAGTATTGCCATGAATAGAAGCACTGGCTACTAAAACTCCTTCATCTTCACTTTGATAGCTACTCCAAATTTGATATTTATTAAGATAATAACCTAAATTATCTTTTAAAATAGGACCATGTAAAGGACAAATCATTTCAATATCTAAAGTACTTGCTTTCTTTAATAAAGCTTGTACAGGAGCACCATATTTACCAACAATATTAAAATAATAACGTCTTGCTTCACAAACCCAATCTTCTTCATGTGCTAAAGCCCCAAATTTTCCAAAACCATCTGCTGAGAATAACACTTTTTCAGTGGTTTCATATTCAACCATTACTTCAGGCCAATGAACCATCGGTGCCATAATAAATTTCAAATGATGATTTCCTAAATCTAATTCCTCTCCTTCTTTAACCACAATACATCTTTCATCTAATCCTTCAATATTAAAAAATTGAGGAAGCATCGCTTTTGCTTTTGCATTTAAGACAAGTTTTGCATCTTTATATTTTTCAATAAATAATAGAATATTTGCTGAATGATCTGGTTCTAAGTGAGAAACAATTAAATAATCAGGATAACGACCATTTAATTCTCTTTCTAAATTTACAAACCATTCTTTTGTTTTTCTTGCATCAATTGTATCCATAACAGCTATCTTGTCATCTAAAATAAGATATGAATTATAGCTGACACCATTAGGAACAATATATTGACTTTCAAAAAGATCTAATGTTGTATCATCTGCACCAATATATTTAATAGAATCACTTATTACAATATTACTCATATAAATCCTCCTTTTTTCTCTATTATAACACCAATCATTTAAATATTAGATGATTTATATATAAAAATGAATCTACATTTTAAAATGTAGACTCTTCTAAACTAAAATAACATACTAAGAACATCCAAAAGAAAACATCCTTGTGCAATTGCATTTATAAATTATTCAATCCAATTAGCTTTTTCCTTTGTTCCATCCAGGGTAAATGCAAATAAACTCATACAAATAACAGTTATTCTAAAGAATAAACAAGAAAGATATGTCATAATTTAGCATCGAAGACTAGTAAAGTGAATATTATTTCTTACATTGTTTAACTCAATAATAAGTAAGAAGCCAAGAGTCATTAAAATAAATAACTGTTGAATATCCTATTTCTTTTAAAGCAACAAGTATTTTCCAAAGTATTTTTCTATAATCGGTAAGTATGCAAAAAATAATGACTATAAAAAAGAATAAATTGTGAAAACGTGATGCAATTAAAAATATGGCTACACAGAAGAAAATAACAGGCAAGACATCAAAAAGGACAGGAGATACCGTAAAGTTTTGATATTTATTGGTTTCTTTTTTGTCCATTGTTTATCCCACCAACCATTTATATTTTGCGACGCTATAAAGAGGAATAAAAGGAAGTAAAATAGGTGTTGATTTTACATACTTTTGATATTCAGGGTCATTTCCATAATTTTTATTTTGACGAAGTTCAAGTCTTCGAGCTCCACCAAACATAATATAAACAATATAGATCCAACTACCAATGGCTGCTATCCTTCATGGAGGGGTTTATGAATAGTGAATAGAAAAATAATTTGTACTGTAATGCAAAAACTTTCTATTTTTACAAAGTTTTGGTACTATAATGCAAAAAAACACTTTTAATAAGGATTCGTTTTTTATAGATAATGTATTTATAATAAGATTGGAAATATAAGTATAATTGAGCTATAAGTGAATCCTTTAAAGAGGATTTCTTTTTTTTATAATTTTTTAGCACTTAAGTGTTGACAGTGCTAAAAATATGAATATAATAAAATTAGCACTAGGGATAAAGGAGTGCTAAAGGAGAGTGATAACATGGATATCGAAAAATTTACAGCCAAGATGCAAGAGGCTATTCAAAAAGCAAGTCAATTAGCACTAAGTTATAAGCATCAAGTAATTGACATTGAACATGTATTGTATGTTTTATTGAATGATAGTAGTGGTATTTTTCCAAGGGTGTTATCTAAGCTAAATAAAGATAAAAATCATTTTATTCAAGTATTAGAACAAAGGCTTCAACAAAAACCGACACTTGAAAATATTGATGTCAATAGCCTGAGAATAAGCTATAGCTTAAATGATTTACTTGCGAAAGCAAATAATCAAATGACATCGTTTAAAGATGAATATATGTCAGTAGAACATGTCATTATGGCATTATTTGAAATAAATGAAAATTGGGTCAAAGATTTATTGAACCAAGAAGGTATGAATAAAAAGGATACAAAAAAGGTAATTTTAGAAATGCGGGGTGATCATATGGTAGATAATCCAAATCCAGAAAATACTTATGAAGTATTAGAAAAATATGGACGTGACTTAACAAAAGATGTGGAAAATGGAAAATTAGATCCAGTTATTGGCCGTGATGATGAAATTCGTCGTGTCATTCAAATCTTGTCACGTAAAACAAAAAACAATCCAATTTTAATTGGTGAACCAGGTGTTGGTAAAACAGCCATCGTTGAAGGATTAGCATGGCGTATTTATAAAAATGATGTACCAATTTCTTTGCAAAATAAAACTTTATATGAACTTGATTTGGGTTCACTTGTTGCTGGGGCAAAATATCGTGGTGAATTTGAAGAAAGATTAAAAGCAGTTTTAGGTGAAATTAAAAAAGCAAATGGGAACATCATCTTATTTATTGATGAAATCCATCAATTAGTAGGTGCTGGAAAAACAGATGGTGCGATGGATGCCGCTAACTTATTAAAACCAATGTTAGCTCGTGGTGAACTTCATTGTATTGGAGCAACTACTTTAGATGAATATAGACAATATATTGAAAAAGATGCAGCTCTTGAAAGACGTTTCCAAAAGGTACAAGTTGATGAACCAACAATTGATGATAGTATTGCTATCTTACGTGGTTTAAAAGACTCTTTTGAAAGACACCATGGGGTTAAAATCAATGATAGTGCTATTATTGGGGCTGTTAATTTATCACAAAGATATATTACCGATCGTTTCTTACCAGATAAAGCAATCGATTTGATTGATGAAGCTTGTGCTTCGATTCGTATGGAGATTGATTCTTTACCTGAAGAATTAGATGGTATTACACGTGAAAAAAATCGATTAGAAATGGAAAGAATTTCGATTGAAAAAGAAGATAGTAATGAAGATAATGTAAAACGTTTAAATGATATTAAAGAACGTATTGCTTCTTTAACTGAACAAGAAACAGCTTTAAAAGCTAAATGGAAAGAAGAAAAATCTTCATTAGATCATATTAAAGAATTAAAAAATCAAAAAAATAAACTGGTAGCTTTACAAGATAAATATATGCAAGAAGGAAATTTACAAGAAGCCTCTAAACTTCAATATGGTGAAATTCCTAAAATAACAAAAGAAATTGCTGAACTTGAAGCAAAAGAATCGGATGATGCTTTACTTCAAGAAAAAGTAACAGTTGATAATGTATCAGAAGTTATTTCAAGATGGACAGGTATTCCAATGAATAAATTAATGGCTTCTGAAAGAGAAAAACTTTTAGCTTTGGATGATACATTAAAAGTACGTGTTATTGGACAAGATGATGCTATTACGAAAGTGACAGATGCCATCTTACGTAGTCGAGCTGGTATCAATGATGAAGAAAAACCAATTGGTTCCTTCTTATTCTTAGGTCCAACAGGTGTTGGTAAAACAGAAGTGGCAAAAGCATTAGCTGAACAATTGTTTGATACAGAAAAGAATATTGTGCGTATTGATATGTCTGAATATATGGAAAAATTTAGTGTTTCGCGTTTAGTAGGGGCTCCACCAGGATATGTTGGCTATGAAGAAGGCGGACAATTAACAGAAGCAGTAAGACGTCATCCTTATAGTATTGTTTTATTAGATGAAATTGAAAAAGCACATCCTGATGTATTCAATATCCTGCTTCAAGTCTTAGATGATGGACGTATTACAGATAGTAAAGGAAATACAGTAAGCTTTAAAAATACAATTATTATTATGACAAGTAATATTGGTTCTCAATATTTATTAGAAGGTAATAATGAAGAAAACAGAAAACTTGTAAAAGAAGAACTAAAAGCTCACTTTAAACCAGAATTTTTAAATCGTATTGATGAAATTGTTATGTTCAATTCATTAGATGGTTCTGTAGTAAGAAAAATCATTGATAAATTTATTGGTCAATTAGTTCATCGTTTACAAGATAAAAAGATTACCATTTCTTTAACAGACCAAGCTTATCAAATGATTCAAGAAGAAGGTTTTGATCCAATCTATGGGGCAAGACCATTAAAGAGATTTATTCAATCTGAAATTGAAACAAAACTTGCTAAAGAAATTATTAAAGGAACAGTTCATCAAGGACAACATGTAGAAGTTGATTATCAAGATGGATTTGTTTTAAAAGCACAATAATGTAAAGAAGTAGCAATAAAAAAGCTACTTCTTTTTATTTGTGTTAAAATACGCATGAAAAGAGGAATTATATGAAATATATTTTTATAAGACATGGGAAAACTCATTTTAATGAAATAGGATTAAAACAAGGATGGTGTGATTCACCTCTTACTAAAGAAGGTATTCAACAAATTGAAAAAATGTCCCAACTTTTAAAAGATGAAAAGATTACAAAAGCCTATACTTCACCAACATTAAGAGCAAAACAAACAGCCCAAATTATTTTAAAAGAACATGATGTTCTTTTACATGAAGATGAAAGATTGAAAGAAGTGAATTTTGGTATTCTTGAAGGACTTCCTTGTTCTTTTGTTGATACCTTACATTTAGAGTCAACAAATTGGTTGGATGATTTAGAAATGGATTATACAAGTTATCAAGGAGAAAATGTAAAGGATGTTATTCTAAGACAATTGGAAGTATTAAAAGAAATAGAAAAAATAAGTAATGAAGAAGATTGTATTGTTGTAGTGGGTCATGGTTGTTCATTATATGCACTCATCAAAACACTTTTAAAAGATGAAAAAATAGCTTTTCCAGGAAATGCAAGTGCCTATATTCTTTGTAAAAAGAATAATGAGTATAAGCTAGAAAAATATTTAAGACTATAAATAAAAAATGATGTTAAAATCATCTAAATTTAATAAGAATTTCCTTGACATGCTAGGCATATAATGATAATATCTACGTGCAATAAAAAGTAGTGGAAAGAAGAAGTGCCTACTTCTCGCCTGATTGATTTTGTCAATAGGCAAATGTCACTAAGATTTAGGTCTTAATGTCAATGTGGGTACTCAGTGTGCTCACTTTTTATTTCAACTATAAATAATTGGAGGTGGCTTTTATTAGCAGATTTGATAACAGAAAACCAAAACAACCTGATGATTTAGTAAACGAAAGAGTTCGTTTCAAGGAAGTATTGGTTATTGATCAAAACGGAGATCAATTAGGGGTTAAAAGTAGTAGAGAAGCTTTAAATATTGCTTACGATGCAAACTTAGATTTAGTTTGTGTAGCACCTAATGCGAAACCACCAGTATGTCGTATCATGGACTTTGGTAAATATCGTTTTGAACAACAAAAGAAAGCAAGAGAAATGAAGAAAAACTCTAAAGTCGTAACTTTAAAGGAAACACAATTATCAGTAACTATTGATACTCATGATAAAAATGTTAAATTAAAAAGAACATTAAAATGGTTAGAAGAAGGAAACAAAGTTAAAGTTGCAATTCGTTTTAGAGGAAGACAACTTGCACACGTTGATTTGGGTAAAAAAGTTATTGATGACTTTGTTGAAGAATGTGCAGAAGTTGGTCAAATTGAAAAACCAGCTAAATTAGAAGGACGTACTTTAACAGCTATATTAGCACCAAAAAAGAAAAAATAATTAGCGGAGGAAATAATTATGCCAAAAATTAAAACACATAGCGGATTAAAAAAACGTTTAAAAAGAACAGGTAGTGGAAAATTAAAACGTAGCCATGCTTACGTTTCTCACTTATCACACAATAAAACTCATAAACAAAAGAAACACTTAGCAAAAGCTACAGTAGTAAGTGCTTCAGATTACAAGAGAATTAAATCAAGATTACCTAAATAATTTTAGTTAAAAATAAAAACAGGAGGAATACACAATGGCAAGAGTTAAAGGTGGATATACAACTAGACATAGAAGAAAAAAAGTTATTAAATTAGCCAAAGGATATTTTGGAGCTAAACATAAATTATATAAAACTGCTCATGAACAAGTAATGCACTCAATGGCATATGCTTATAGAGACAGAAGAAACTTAAAAAGAAATATGAGAAAATTATGGATTGCACGTATTAACGCTGCAGCTAGAATGAATGATATCTCATATTCTAAATTAATGCACGGTTTAAAATTAGCTAACGTTGAAATCAACAGAAAAATGTTATCTGAAATCGCAATCTGCGATCCAGAAGGTTTCACAGCTATCGTTGAAACAGCTAAAAAAGCTTTAAATGCTTAATAATTCAGGACCAACATAGGTTGGTCTTTTTTTATTATCATATTTGTTGACACTTAAAAGAAATAGGTATACCCTTAAATCATAGTAAAACTATAGGAATAAGGAGAAATAAAAAATATGAGCGAAATTAAAAACGGTTTTTTAGATCTTGTAGGTCAAACACCATTAGTCAGATTAAATAACTTAATTAAAAAAGAAGGATTAGAAGCAGATGTACTCGCAAAACTAGAATACTTCAATCCCGCAGGATCTGTAAAAGACAGAATTGCAAAAGAAATGATCCTAGATGCTATGGAAAAAGGATTGATCAATGAAAATACAACATTGATTGAACCAACAAGTGGAAATACAGGGATTGGACTTTCAGCGGTAGCGACATCATTGAATCTAAAGATCATTATTACTATGCCAGAGACAATGTCCGTAGAAAGAAGAAACCTGATGAAAGCATATGGGGCTGAATTAGTCTTAACACCAGGAAGTGAAGGAATGAAGGGAGCCATCGCTAAAGCAAAAGAATTAGCATCACAAATCGAAAACAGTTTCATTCCAGGACAATTTGAAAACCCAGCGAACCCACAAGCACACTACAAAACAACAGGGCCAGAAATCTATAGCCAAACAGAAGGAAAAGTAGATATCTTTGTAGCGGGAGTAGGAACCGGAGGAACAATTTCAGGTATTGGAAAATACTTGAAAGAACAAAATCCAAATGTAAAAGTAGTTGCGGTAGAACCAGCAAGTTCACCGGTATTATCGACAGGAAAAGGTGGAGCACATAAGATTCAAGGAATCGGAGCAGGATTTGTACCAGATACATTAGATACAAAAATCTATGATGAAATCATCACGGTAGAAAATGAAGATGCGTTTGCTTCAGGAAAAGAAGTAGCAAAGACAGAAGGAATCTTAATAGGTATTTCATCAGGGGCAGCAATCCAAGCAGCGAAGGAACTTGCAAAAAGAGAAGAAAATAAAGGGAAGACAATAGTTGTCTTATTACCAGATGGTGGAGATCGTTATTTATCAACACCTTTAATTCAAGATTAGGGAAATTCTTTTCCCTTTTTTAATAGGAGAGATAGGATGAATCGAAAATTTGAATTTAAAGTACAACAAGACGTGCTTGATTTAGGAGTTAAAATTAAAGGTGTAAGAATACATGATATTGATAATACAGTGTATTCTTCTGCTTTAGATGATTATATAGATGTTCATGTAAAACGTCTTTTAGAAAACAATTCATTAGAATCTTTAAAAAAGAATCAAGTGATTCAAGGATTTTATGAATTACATAAAGAAGTTGGTATTCCTAAAAGAAAGAATTTACCAGCAAGTGAAAATCTTTTAAAAAATCTATTAAAGAAACAAAAATTTCATAAAATCAACCCCTTAGTAGATCTCTATAATTTAATATCTATGGATACTAAATTAGCTTTAGGAGCCCATGATTTAGATAAAACAGAGGGAAATATTACTTTAAGACTAACTCAAGGAAATGAAAATTATATTCCTTTAGGGAGTGAAGAAACTAAAGAGGTCAAAGCAGGTATTTATAGTTATATAGATGATGCCAATGATATTATTTGTTTTAGTGAAATAAGACAAGTAGATAAAACAAAAGTCACAAATGAAAGCAAAGATATTTTCTTTATTGTTCAAGGAAATAAAGAAACCTCTGATAAATATGTAAAAGATATAGCTAAAGAATTAATTATAGTTGTTACTTATTATTTAGGTGGAACTGGGGAAATACTTTAAAAAAATCAAAATTTAAGGGATAACATGATAAAATACAGGGATCTTACCCAAATTTGCAAAAATATGTCGAATTCGACATATTTTTATTGTAATTACTTGTAAGCGCTTTTATAATTGGGAAAGGGGAATATGTATGAATCAAGAATATCAAGTATTGGTGGCGTTAGATTTGCTGACGACACAGATGAATAAGTATGCCAATAAGAAACTAAAACCTTATGGGCTTAAATTCAATGAATTAAATATTATTCGTTTTGTAGCACAAACAAATAAAGTGGTTTATCAAAAAACGATTTGTCAAAATTTTCAATTACCTCATTCGACAGTTGTGGGAATTGTTTTTCGTTTAGAAGATAAAGGTTGGCTTTTAATGGGAAATAGTCATTTTGATAAACGTCATACACGTATTGTTATTACGGATAAAGGAAAAAACTTGATTCAGGAAACAGAAGATATCTATCAAGATATCATGAATAAAATGAAAATGATTTTATCTGAAGAAGAAATAGAAAGTTGTATCCATTCAATAGATCAAATTAAAGAATTATTTAAATAGGAGGTTGTTATGGGAACTTTTAAATTTTCAATAAGAATGCTTGTCAAAGACTATAAAAAGAGTTTATTTTATGGAATTACTCTGATATTTGCGGTTACCGTATGTTTTGTGTTTTTCAATATTATTAATAATCCAGATTTAGCTGATCAAGCGATTGCTAAAAGTGGGGGTACATGGAATGAGGTACAAATGCCTTTTTCTTCGATATTGTCTTTTTTAATTATTTGTTTTTGTTGTTTTATGATTTTCTTCGCAAATAATTTCTTTTTATCAAGAAAGACAACAGAACTTGCTATCATGGCTATGTCTGGTTCAGGATACATTAATTCAACGATGTATGTTTTATATCAAACATTTACTTTGTTGATTCTTGCTACACCTTTAGGAATTTTAATTGGGAGATGTGTGGTTCCTTTTTCGAATGCATACATGTATCAAATGTTGGATGTTTCTAAAGATCCATCCATTATACCAAGCAAAGCTTATCTTTATTCATTTATCTTAGTTGCCATAGTTTTATCAATGATTTGTGTTTTAACGGCAAGCTTTTTACATAAAAATGATATTCAAACTCTTTTAAGTCAAGAAAAAGAAATGAAAGTTAAAAAAAATACGAAAAAAAGTGTTTCACTTGCTTTCTTTGGAATCTATATTTTTGGAATTGTTATGATGTTTATGAATCCACATGAACCAACCGCTTATATTGCGCCAACGCTTGTAGGGTTATCGGGGGCAGTAGGAGTGATTCGTTATGTGTTACCAGATGTTGTAAGAAATTTAAAAAGAGGAATTTTTCTTACAAAAAGATATGTTCTTATTTCAATTTCTAATTTAAATTATTCGATTCAAAGATCGCTTCTTTTATTTTCTTTAATGACGATAGCTGTTACAGGAATGCTTGCCATTCTTGCTTCTAATATTCATTCACCACGTGAATTTACGACAGGAGTTATTGGTTATGTGGTTGTTATTGTTTTACTAGTTGTTTCGATTATTTATAAGTTATCAATGGAAGCTATGACTAGAAAAACACTTTTCTTGAATTTATGGAAAATCGGTTATACCAAAAAAGAACTTAATAAAATAGTACGACAAGAAGTTATTAGTTATTATTTTGTTTTGATTTTAATTCCGCTTATTTATATTGTTTTTATATCAGGACGTTTTATTTATTATGGGGATATGTCATTTCAATTTGTATTTGTCTATATTTTATCGTATGTTATACCAATTATTATTTCAGGATTTATTACTTATGTTCAATATATCGATGCAGTAGTTAAACCAATCAAAGGAGGAAAATAAAATGGAAAAAAAAGAAATACTTGTTGCTGATAAAATTACAAAAATTTATGGAATTGGAACAAAAACACTTTATGAAGCTTTACATGAAGTTTCACTAACAATGTATGAAGGTGAATTTGTGTGTATCATGGGACCTTCTGGGGCTGGTAAGTCGACCTTCATTAATAACCTTTCAACCATTGATATTCCTACAAAAGGAAAAGTTTTTATTAATGGTAAAGAAGTACGTGTTATGTCAGAAGGGGAAATTGGTAAATTTAGATATGAAAATTTAGGTTTTATTTTCCAAGAATTTAACCTCTTAGATAGTTTAACTATTTTTGAAAATATCGCTGTACCACTAACTCTTGCAAATGTGGATAAAAAAGAAATTACCAAAAGAGTCGAAGAAGTTGCTGAAAAACTCGATGTAGCGCAAACTCTTGATAAATATCCTAATGAATGTTCAGGTGGACAAAGACAAAGAGTGGCTATCTGTCGAGCACTTGTTACTAATCCTAAATTGATTGTGGCAGATGAACCAACTGGAAACCTTGATAGTAAAAACTCTCATGAAATTCTTTCTTTATTTAAAGAGCTTAATGAAAAAGAAGGTGTCTCTATTTTAATGGTAACACATGATAGTAAGATTGCTTCTTATTCTTCTAAACTATTATATATTAAAGATGGAATTATCGATCGTACGATTGAAAGAGAAGGATTATCACAAAAAGAATATTTTTATAAAATAGTTGATATTAATTCAAGCGAATCACAAGAACTCTTTGAATAATGGGTATCATTAAACTTGCATTTGTTTCTTTAAAGAAAGATATGTCAAAAAGTATCTTTTACTTTTTGACCTTTCTTCTTACAACTATTTTTATATTCTCTTTTTTTAATCTTACATTTAATCCTTATTCAGGCATTCATTTAGGAAAAGATGATACAACCTTTGTGACACCTATTGCAGTCTTTGTTATTGTTATTGCTATGCTTTGTGTTTTTCTCGCAAATAACTTTTATGTATCTAATAAAGGAAAAGAAATTTCGATTATTTTGATGTCAGGAGCAAGTATTTATCAATTAGGTTTCTACTTATTCTTACAAGTTTTTATAATCATGCTTTGCGCGATTCCTTTAGGTCTTATTTTAGGATATTTACTGATTCCAACAATTAATTCCTTATTTATGATGACTTTTAAATATAGCGGACAGCTTTTCTATTTATCAAGTCAAACCTTTCCAGCAACCTTCATGATTCTTGCTTTTGAAGTCATGTGGTGTTCTATGTTGAATTTAGGTTATTGTGTAAGAAGTACGATCAATTCCATGATACATGATAAAAATAAGATAGATCTAAGTGGTCTAAAAGGTCCACAAATTACGAGTAAAGTTTTTATTGTTTTTTATTTCGTACCTATGTTTTTATTTTTATTTGTGAAAGATTCGACATCTTATATGTTTATTGCTTTATTTGGCTTGATTGGTATATCAGGTCTTATAAAAAAAGTGTTACCAGAGTTTATTCGAAAAAGACAGAGAAATAATTCATTAGAGAATTCAGAAGATTTAATCGCATTAGGTTTTTTCCATAGTGATATTCAAAAAATTTTTGGACTATTGCTGATTTCTTTACTTTCCTCTGTTTTACTTACTTGTATGATCGTTTATACAATAAAACAACCACTTGTTTCAATGGTTGCTTTAATGTCTTATGTTTCAGTGATGATTTTAATGTCATTGACGATTGTTTTTAAAATAGGAATGGAACTTTCTAAAAGAAAAGGTAATTTTGAAAATCTTTGTCGTTTAGGTTTTTCTCTTGGACAATTAAAAAGAATTATAAAAAAAGAAATGATTTGTTTCTATGGTGTTATTCTTTTACTTCCATTATCCTATCAAATCATTATCTTATGTAATTTACTTCTAAGAGCTAAAATTACGTTTTATTTATTTTTAACTATCTTAATTATACAAATTGTTCCTTTATTAATAAGCTATCTATTAAGCATGAAACTTTATAAAGGTATTTTACCAACTTCAATCATTATGGAAAAATAATTATTTAAAGAATCTTTTAAAAAAGGATTCTTTTTTTATTTTTTTAAAAGGATTACAAGGAGAATCGGTCTTTAAATCATAAAATGTGACTTCTTGATTTGTGGTTTCAAATACACAATAAGTAGGATGAGGATACTGACCACGAGGAAAAGTCATACTTCCTGGATTGATAAAAATTGTGTTTTCTTTTTTATAATAAGTTGGATTATGTGTATGACCAAAACAAACGACATCTAGATGATGATTGGAAGCATACGCTTCAAGTTCATAAGGGGATTCATCAATGTGGAAAAGATGTCCATGACAAATAAAGAATTTCAAATGATCAATATCCAGTGTTAAATCTTTTGGTAAATCAATAAAATCATTGTTTCCTCGTACATTATAGAAGTGATCTACTTCTAAAGGAGTATAAGGCATATAGATATCACCACAGTGAATATAATAAGATGCTGGATGATTTTTAATAAATTGTAATAGGGTTTGTTTGGTCATAGAATGACTATCGGATAAAATAATGATTTTCATAAATAACCTCCTTAAATATGTTATAATTATTTTATCATAAAATAAGAAAGTGAGGTATTTTATGTCAGCATTTATACAATTTAAAGATGTGAAAAAAACTTATAAAGTAGGAGATATTGAGATTCATGCCAGTAATGGTGTCAATTTTGAAGTCAATAAAGGTGAATTTGTGGTCATTGTTGGACCGAGTGGAGCAGGTAAAACAACGATCTTAAATCTACTAGGAGGAATGGACCAACCTACAAGTGGTTCGATTATGGTTGATGGTCAAGATGTTGCACGTTATAGTGAAGCAAAACTTACACAATATCGACGAGATGATATTGGTTTTGTTTTCCAATTCTATAATCTTGTTCAAAACTTAACAGCCTTAGAAAATGTGGAATTAGCTTCACAAATTTCTAAAGATCCGCTTGATGAAAAAATGGTTTTGAAAAGGGTAGAGCTTGAAAATCGTATGAATAACTTTCCAGCACAGTTATCTGGTGGAGAACAACAACGTGTGGCTATTGCCCGTGCAATTGCGAAAAATCCTAAACTTCTTTTATGTGATGAACCTACAGGAGCACTTGATTATTTGACAGGAAAAGCGATTTTAGCGTTACTTAGAGAAATGTGTGATAAATATAATATGACCGTAATTGTCATCACTCATAATAGTGCTCTAGCGCCTATGGCTGATCGTGTGATTCATTTGAAAAATGGAAAGGTTGATCAAATGTTTTTAAATGAACATCCTCAACCGATTCAAGAAATTGAGTGGTAGTTATGAAGAAGAAAGCGTATTTAAAAAATCAGGTGCGTATTATTAAAAAAACAAAAGCTCGTTTTTTATCTATTTTTTGTATTGTTTTTTTAGGAGCTTCGTTTTTTGCAGGACTAAGACAAAGTCCGGTCATTATGAAAGAATCTATACACGATTATTTACAAACCTATCAATGGAATGATTTGAATTATATTGCAACATATGGATTTAATGATTCTGTGATAAAAAAGGTACAAAAATTGAAAGAAGTAGAAAGCGTTGATTATGGTTTTCGTTTTGATGCTTTGATGTCTTATGATGAAAAAGCAAATATTGGTATGACGGTTTATAGTGATGATGATTTTAAAACAGGTGTTGATCTTCCTGAACTTTTAAAAGGAAGATTGCCAAAAGAAGAAAATGAATGTTTGATGGATTATCAATATATGAAAAAATCCTCTTTAAAATTAAAAGACAGTGTTACTTTAGAAAGTGATTATGGTAAAAAGAAATATAAGATTGTTGGAATTGTGAATGATAGTCGTTATATTAGTGATTTAGAAAGAGGAACGAATAGCTTAGGAGATGGAAATAACAGTGGTTTTGTTTTTGTTTTAACGAAAGGAAATGAAAACATGGCTGTTCCTCAAGAGTTATTTGATTTACATGGTGAAGAGACTTTTTATAATGATTTGCGTGTTCATTTAAAAAATGGAAAAGATTATTATGAATTTGATGATGATTATGATACGTATGTCAAACCAACCAATAAGGAAATTAAAACGATTTTAAAAAGTTATAATAATGATTTATATGAAAAAAACAAAACAGATGCTTTAAATGAAATTGCAGATGGCGAAAAGAAGTATCAAGATGGTTTAAATGAATATCAAGAGGGTATGGATGCTTATAATCAAGGTAAAAAACAATATCTTGATGGTAAGAAACAATATGATCAAGGATATCTTCAATATCAACAAGGATTAAAAGATTATCAAAATGGCTTAACGAAATATAATCAGGGTTATCATCAATATCAAAGTGGCTTAAAACAATATGAAGAAGGCTATCGTCAATATCAAAGTGGGTATAACACCTATCTTTCATATGAAAATCAAGTAAAACAATATGATGAATCTTTAAAAACGATTGAAGATCAAATCAATCAATTAGGTGGATTAGAAGTTGTAAAAAATATTCCAAGTGAATCACCTTACTATCAACAATGTCAAGTTTTATTACAAGGCTATGATGCTTTGAAACAAAATGAAACACAAATCAATACATTGAAAGCACAGCTTCCAAGTATTCAAGAAGAACTTTCAAAAAATAAAGCGGTTCTTGATTCTTCAAAAGTAACTTTAGATCAAAGTAAGGAACAATTAGATGTATCTAAAAAGAAATTAGATGATTCTAAAGCTCTTTTAGACCAAACAGGAATTAAACTAGCAAATTCTAAAAAACAATTAAATCAAGCAAAGAATGAGCTTGAGACAAACTATCCAAAACTTGAAGAAGCAAAAGTTGATTTAGAAAAGGCTAAAGAAGATTTAGAAGAAGCTAAAGAACAAGTAAATGATTTAAAAAAAGGAAAAATCATTACACTTACGAAAAATGAAAGTGCAGCCATTTTAAGTTTTAGCGGAAACTGTGATTCCATCGATGCCTTATCTATAATTTTCCCAATTCTCTTTTTCTTAGTAGCGGCGCTTGTTTCCATGACAACAATGACAAGAATGGTCGAAGAATTAAGAGTACAAAATGGAACATTTATGGCTTTGGGATACAAGAAAAAAGATGTCATTATGCAATATCTTGTTTATGCCTTTTTAGCGACTTTCTTTGCTTGTAGTTTAGGAATTGTCTTTGGAACCTATTTTTTCCCAAGTATTATTTATTACCTCTATCGTATTATGATGTTTGATGTTGGCGCACCAACCCGTGTTATTTTTAAAGCATCGACATGTATTCAAACCTATTTGATTTCGGTAGGTATTATTTTACTTGTAACTTTTATGGTCTGTTCAAAAGAATTAAAAGAACGACCAGCACAGATTTTAAGACCAAAAGCACCAAAACTTGGAAAACGTATTTTACTTGAAAGAATGACTTTTATTTGGAAACGTTTATCTTTTAATCAAAAGGTAACAATGAGAAATATCTTTAGATATAAAAAACGTTTCTTAATGTCGGTTATTGGAATTGCTGGATGTACCGCTTTAATTGTGATTGGCTTTGGTATTAAATATTCAGTTTCTCCACTTGCAAGTGAACAATATGGTAAGATGTGGATTTATGATGGCGTTGTTAATTATCAAGATGACTTAACGGAAACTGAAGAAAAACAAATTCAACAAGATTTTAAAAATCAAAAACAAGTGAAATCAACAATGGGAATTTTTAATAAAACCACAACAATTGATAGTCAAATGGTCACAATTGAAATACCAAGTCAACCAAAAGAATTTGATAAATATATTCATATGAGTGATTATCAAAGTGGAAAAACATTGTCTTTAAATGATCAAGGTGTTTATATCAATGCGAAACTTGCAGAGCTTTTTGATTTAAAAGTAGGAGATCAAATGACGATTTCTTTAGATAATAAAGATTATAAGGTAAAAATTGCTGGTATTTATAAGCTTTATTTTAGACATTATATGTATATGTCACCAACCTATTATAAAAAACTTACAAATCAAGAAATACACTATAACAGTCAATACTTTAAACTTCATCAAAATGTAAATGAAAAAGCATTAACAAAATATTGTGATCGACAAAAAAATATAACATCCATTCAATATGTAAGTGGTATTTCTGAAGGATTCTATAGTCAAATGGAAAGCTTGGATAGTGTTGTCTTAATTTTAATTGTTTGTGCGGGAGCTCTTGCATTTATTGTTCTTTATAATTTAACGAATATTAATATTCAAGAAAGAAAAAGTGAAATTGCGACAATTAAAGTTTTAGGTTTCTATCCAAAAGAAGTTTATGATTATGTCTTTAGAGAAAATATTATTCTTTCTGTCATTGGATCAATTGTAGGTCTCTTTTTAGGAAAAATAATTCATGGTTATTTGATTCGAACAGTAGAAGTTGACATGGCAATGTTTATTCGTAGTGTCAATTTAAAATGTTATTTCATTGCCTTTATTTTAACAATGATCTTTACATTCTTAATTGATTATTATATGCGACGTGTTTTGAAAAAAATTGATATGGTAGAATCTTTAAAGAGTATTGAGTAATTTCTATCTAGCCAAAATTTGATTTAGGATATCGTAAAATCAACAAAATATACGAAAAAAATTAAAAAAAATTAAATCTTTTGAATCCTATGCTAGGGTTGACTTTCAAGAGAATGATACCTTGTTTAGACATGCTCAAGGGTGGATTTTAGTGTTCATTTACGTTATAATACTTTTGTATTTTGTTGAAAGGAGGAGACGAATGGAGAAAAATATTAAGGAAAGAGTTAGTCAAATTGTAAACGATAAAAATGTTAAAGAGAAGTTAACTCAGTTTTTCCAAGAAAAAATTGTAAATAGAAAAGCGATGTTTATCCCTATTGCAGGTGTTGCAACATTTATGTTAGTTGGTTACGCTGCTGCTGATACAGAAGCACCAGTGATTGTCTCTGATCAAATTGAAGTAACTTATGGTGAAAAATTTGATGTAGATACATTAGATATTACTGACAACCGTGATGAAAGAAGTGACATTCAAGTAAATGCTGATCTTGCATCATTAAATGTTCAACAATTAGGTGATTATAAGATTACTGTAACAGCAACTGATTCATTTAATAATGAAACAACAAAAGAAGTTACAGTAAAAGTGGTTGACCAAGTTGGTCCAAAAATTGAAACTTTAGGTTCGAGTGAAGGATATGTTGTTGAGGTTCCTGTTAAAGGAAGCAATGACTTAGCAAGTTATGTAAAAGCAACAGATGATGTTGATGGTGATGTTACACCATTTATGGAATCTGATAAAGCTTTAGATACTTCTAAGTTAGGTACTCAAACAATTACTTTAAAAGCATCTGATGTTTCAGGAAATGAAACAGAAAGAACAATTGATTTTGCGGTAACAGATACAGAAGCGCCAGTTATTAGTTTAACAAATGGTGCAAATGTTACTGTTAACTATAGTTCTGATTTCAATTTATCAAACTATGTTTCAGTAAATGATAACTATGATGGTTCAATTCAACCTCAAGTTGAAGGAAGTGTTGATACACGTAAAGAAGATGGTACTCAAACATTAACAATTAATGCAACTGATTCATCTGGAAATAAATCAACTGCACAATTAAATGTTAATGTCAAAGATACACAAGCACCAACAATTTCTTTATCTAAATCAGAAGTTACAGTAAATGCAGGAGAAAGTTTAGATTTATCTAAATACTTATCAAGTGCAACAGATAATAAAGATGGTGATTTAAAATCAAAAGTTTCAATCCCATCAGTAAGTACTTCAAGAGCAGGAACATATACTGCAACTTATTCAGTAAGTGATTCTGAAGGAAATAAAGCAACTGCTTCATTATCTGTAAAAGTAAAAGCTATTCAAGCTGCAAGAACTTCTAGAAAATCATCTGTAGCAGTTGGTACAACTTCAAGACCAAACTATTATGGAACTTCGGTAATCGGAGCTGCTTATTCAAGACTTGGATGCCCATACGTATGGGGCGCTGAGGGACCAAATACATTTGACTGCTCTGGTCTAGTAAAATGGTGTTATGCAAAAGCTGGTAAATCTTTACCACATTCATCAAGTGCGATGAAATCATCTGGTACAGTAATCAGCGTATCAAGTGCACAACCTGGAGATATCTTATGGAGACCAGGACACGTAGCAATTTATGTTGGTGGTAACCAATATATTCATGCTCCTCAAACAGGAGATGTTGTTAAAGTATCTTCTGGTGTAGGAAGCTTTAGTTGCGCAATTAGACCTTAATATTAAAAAGTCGTGGAAAAATCACGGCTTTTTTTTACTTTAATTTAAAAAAAAAGGTTCAGTAATAGTTTTGAAAATGTAAAAAATAGCGATAAATTCAACACATTTGCATTTTGTTTGAAAATATGTTATGATAAACAACGGTTAAAAAATATCAAAAGGAGAACACTATGAAAACAGACGTACAGACCAGGCTCAAAACATTGTTTGAAGAAACGGTTTTAAAACGTAAAGCAATGTTTATTCCAATACTTGGTGTAGCTACTTTTATGCTAGTAGGTTATGCTGGTGTGGATCATGAAAAGCCTGAAATACTATCGAATCATATTGAGATACCTTATGGTGAAAAGTTTGATACAGATATGATTGATATTATTGATAATCACGATGAAAGAAGTGAATTAGTGGTCAACGCTAATACACAATCTTTAAATGTGAATCAATTAGGAAGTTATCAAGTGGAGGTAGAAGCAACAGATCAATTTAATAATGTTGCCGTTAAAACAATTCAAGTAGATGTTGTTGATGACGAATCTCCAAAAATTAAAACTGTTGGAGCAAGTAATGGTTATTATATTGAAGTTCCTGTTTTTGGAAGTTCAGATTTATCATCTTACTTAAAGGCAACAGATAATGTCGATGGAGATGTTACACCATTTATTGAAAGTGATAAGAAGTTAGATACTTCAAAACAAGGAACACAAACTTTAGAAGTATCTGTAAGTGATAATAGTGGAAACACGACAAAAGAAACCTATAAATTCTTCGTTGCAGATATGCAAGCACCAGAAATTACTCTAAAATCAGGAAATGATATTACAGTAAATTATGGCAGTGAATTTAAATGGCAAGATTACATGACAATCAAAGATAACTTAGATGTGAATGTTGAACCACAAATTGAAGGTAAAATTGATACAAAACAGTTAGATCAACAAACAACATTAACAGTAATCGTTAAAGATAGTGCAGGAAATACATCAAAAGAAACCTTAAATGCGACTGTAAAAGATATTACTGGTCCAGAAATTGTTTTATCAACAAATAAGGTTTCTCTTGATAAAGGAGCACAAGTTGATTTAAAATTCTATATTACATCTGCCGTAGATAATTTAGATGGAGATATGAAAGACAAGATTACTTTTAATGCCATCGATACATCAACTACAGGAAATAAAACAGTCACATATACAGGTGTGGATGCTGCGGGAAATAAAACAGAAGTACAATTACAAGTAGAAGTCACATTCTCTGGAGAAAGAATTGTAAATACTGGTTTATCTAAACGTGGATGTCCATATGTATGGGGTTCAACAGGACCTAATTCATTTGACTGTTCAGGATTTACACAATGGGTATATCGTCAAAATGGAATTTCTATTCCAAGAACATCTGCTGAACAAAGAGCGTCCGCTAAGAAGGTTGTAAGCTTATCAGAACTTGAAGTTGGGGATATCTTATGGCGTTCAGGGCATGTTGGTATTTATATTGGAAATGGACAATATGTGCATGCTCCTCATACAGGAGATGTTGTTAAAGTATCTTCTGGTATTGGAAGTTTTACATGTGGACTTAGATATCAATAGAAAGGTTACGTAAGTAGCCTTTTTTTTTATTCTTTAAAAAGCTATAATAGGGAAAAGGGGTGGTATTGTGTATATTGCGACAAGTAAACAATTAAAAAGATATGATCAAGCATTATTGGATTATGGTTATTCTATAGAAGAATTAGTAGATAAAGCGAGTGATTGTTTAATTAAACATTTTCATCATTATCGAAAGGTCATGATTGTTTGTGGTCCAGGAAATAATGGAGCTGATGGGATTTCTTTGGGGATTAAACTTTTTAAGGAAGGAAAAGAAGTTTTACTTTGTTATAGCGGACTTCCTGAAAAATTATCACAGGCAAATAATTATTATGTTCAACAGGTAGATAATTTAGGAATTGAAACTTTATTTTTAGACGAAGAATCTTTAGATGAGTTTCAAAGAAGAATGAATGATTATGATGTTGTCGTTGATGCCTTATTTGGCTTTGGACTTAATAGTGATCTAAGAGGAATTGTAAAGTATGTCGTTGATGCTATTAATAATACAATGGAAAATGATGTGATTTCTATTGATATTCCCACAGGCTTAAATCCAGATACAGGAAATCCGTATAATAGCTGTATTTGTGCTTTACAGACTATTACCTTGACAGCCTATAAACTTGCGTTTTTAAATCCTGATAGTAGTCTTTATACAGGCAAAATCAGTTTAGAATTATTAGATGCTAAATCGTTTCATGAAGAAATGTTATTTTCACAACCAATTGATTATAAGTGGGCAAAATATCATTTAAAAGAAAGAGTCTATGATGGTCATAAGGGTACTTATGGAAAGATTATACACGTTACAGGCTGTTATCATTATCGAGGAGCGGCTTTACTTGCTTCTAAAGCAGCTCTTTATACGGGAAGTGGTTTAGTCACTGTTTGTTCAAATGAAAAAGTCATTGATGCTTTAAGTTTATATTGTCCAGAAGCAACATCAATGGTTAGAAATACATATCTTGACGAAAAAGTATTTCATGATAAAGATGCTTTGCTTCTAGGCAGTGGTTTAGGACTAAATGAAGAAAATGAACAACTTGTGTGTCGTCTTTTAAAAAATATCAAAATACCTACCGTTATTGATGGAGATGCTCTTACGATTCTTTCTAAACATTTAGAATTATTAGAAAATCATGAAGGACCATGGATTTTAACACCACATCATGGTGAATTTAAACGGTTTGTGAATTTTTCAAATATTTCAGAAATGATTGATCAAGCCAATGTATTTGCAAAGAAGTATCATATCATTCTTGTTTTAAAAGGGCCACACACTTTTATTAGTGATGGTTATGAAACGTATCGTATTGATTCAGGCAATAGAGGAATGTCTTCAGCGGGAATGGGTGACACACTTGCCGGTGTCATTAGTAGTTTTTTAGGGCAAGGCTATCTTCCTAAAGAAGCAGCTCTTTTAGGAACTTATCTTCATGGTTTATGTGGTGATGAAGTATATAAGGAAAACTATACAGTGATAGCTTCTAAGGTGATAGAAAAGATTCCGATGATGATGAAAAAACTAAAGGAAGACTAATTACGAAACGAAGGTTTCGTAATTTTTTTACTTTTTTGAAAAAATAAAAAGAAAAAAGGAATAAAAAAGACAATATATATAGTGATGTGATAAATATGGATGGTGTTATAGAAAATACATCAACAGATAAGATTATTATGATTGATAAACTTTGTAAAAGAATCCTAGGACATCCAGAAGTGCTAGGAAGAATCATAAAAGGCTTTATTAAAGAAGCAGAAAATTTATCTTTAGAAGAAATCATGGAACTTATTAAAGTGAAGAAAGACCATGAAGGAAACTATTATTTTCAACAGCTCAATAATGTAAGTGACATTCCTCATCATAGAAAAGTAGAATTTGACTATTTTTGTTGTATCAATCTTCCTCAAAAAGAAGGTACAACAAAAAGAATCTATTTAGATGTGGAAATACAAAATGTAGAAAATCCAGGGTATAGCTTAGTTACAAGAGGTCAAGATTATCTTTCAAGAATGGTTATCTATCAAAATGAAAGAGAATATGATTATCGAAATTATAAGAATATGAAAAAAACTATGTCCTTCCCCAGGCAGCAAAAAAAGAGATGGACATATGAACTGTTATAAAACAACTGAACAAAACATCAGTGGAACAACTATTGAAAAATTAGAAAATTATGATAAAGGTGAACAGATTATGATATACTTGAATAAAGATCATGATATAGAAAACAAGTATGACAGGGTTGATTGGGTATTAACACCTTTAGTTGTATTTTTTAATAATACGTTAGATTTATTAGGAAAGAAAAATATTGAACATGTAAGAAATTTAATGAATGAACTTCCATGTTCAATGCAAAGAGCGATGGATATTTTAAAACTAACAGCATATGAAAGAAAAGAAATTGAAAAATATTTCCAAGCTTAAATTATTATTTTTTAAATTGAAATATGATAGGCGATATGAATTTCATAGCGCCTATTTTCTTTTGATGATTGTAACATTTCTTTGTCCATCATGATTAACACGATGAGAAAAGAACAAATCATTATTTTCATTTGTACAATAAGGTGTTACTTGAATATTTTCTTCTAAAACTCCTAAATTTAATAATTGCTGTTTGTTTAATCCTTTGTTATCCAATAAATAATGCGTTTCATCAACTTGTTTATAAAAAGGTGTTGTATCAAAATTCATTTGTTTGACTTGATCAATGACATCATCTTGTACTTCTAAATGATTTTTAGAAAGACAAGGGCCAATTAAACAATACATATCTTTTGGATTACAGTTTTCCTTTTCAATTAAATAACGAATTGTATGATCTACGATTTGACAAACAGTCCCTAACCAACCAGAATGAATAGCACAAACAATGCCTTGATCTTTACAATAAACAAGGATAGGTGTGCAATCTGCATGGAAAGATAGTAAATAAAGATCTTTATCTTTTGTATATGTTGCATCCACTTCGTATAAAGTATCCGTTTGTTTTAACATATTAGTTCCACCGTCTTTTAAATAAACTTGTTTAAGGTTTGTGGAATGGGTTTGACGAGGTGCAACCATGTGTTCTAAATCTGTATTTAATAAAGAAGCAAGTTCTTGTCTGTTTTGTAATACTTGAAGGATATTTGGATTATTTAAAGAAATATCTCCAAGCTCTTTAGTTGTTGTATAGGCTTCAACATCATCGTGAATATGCCATGGAATAAGTTTCATTTTTTGTTTCTCCTTTATAAAAGTCCAATTCTTTTTTATTAATAGCCATACCTTATATTAGGAGGTGTTTTTATGAGTTGTAATTGCCAACAATCATCATGTGGTAATGACTATGGTTCTTATTTTCAAACAAATATGAACAATGGGGGAGGTTGCATGCAACCTCAACCAATTGTTGCTCCTAAAAGAGTATGTACAACTTTTCAAAATCAATATGTAGAACAACCTATCATTTGTCCAATTGAATGCCGTCGTGTCAATAACATTATCTATGTACCACGTTATTATCCACGTTATGAACAAACTTGTTATACACAAGTAAATAGGTAGTAAAGAACTCTGACAGATGTCAGAGTTTTTGTGTAAGTTCTTTTAAAAATTCATCATCAGGATCAATATAGATTGTTTTATAATTATCTAAAATTACTTTTCCAGGTTTACTACCAGTTGGTTTTTTAAGTGTTTTAACGAGTGTATAGTTGACAGGAACACTGCTGGAATTTTTTCCTTTTGAGTAATAAGCTGCAATTTTAGCGGCTAAACGAATTGTATATTCATCTAAATCTTGAGCTTTGACGATGACATGACTTCCAGGCATATCTTTAGCATGGAACCACATATCATAACGATGAGCATATTTGAAAGTTAAATAATCGTTTTGTAAGTTATTTTTACCAATATCGATTTCAATGCCGTCTTTAGTAAGATATTTTTGAAATTGAGGGATTTTTTTCTTACGAATCGTATTTCTTTGTTTTTTCTTTTTTAAATAACCTTCATTTTCTAATTCTTCTTTAATTTCTAAAGCATCATAATAGGATGCTTGAGACATAGCTGTTATTAAAGAATCAAAATAATCAATTTCTTTTTCAGTAAGTTCAATTTGTTGGTGAAGAACATCAATTGAATTCTTTGCTTTTTGATATTTTTGATAATACTTTTGGGCATTAGCTTTAGGATCTAATTTAGGGTCTAAAGTAATCTTCATCTTTGTATTATCATAATAATTATCAACTTCTACAGAAATCATTCCTTTTTGCATTAAGTGCAAAGAAGCATAGAGAAGATCACCTTTAATACGATAATCATCACTATTTTCAGAATCTTCTAGCGTTGCTTTTAGTTTCTTTAGTTTTGTGGTGTTTTTTTGATATTCATTTTGAATGAATTTTAATAAATTACTTGTTTGTTGTTTAATTCTTTCTTTTTGATCAATTTCATTAAAATGAAGATCTAAACCATCAAACAAAGCATACTTTGTTGTAATTCCTTGTAAATGAGTCAATTCAATGACATGAAAATATTCTTTATCATTTATTTTAGTAATATAAAGATCTTGAGATTTATCGATTTGCTTCATGATTTCTTTAAAATCTTCACCTTGATCAATACGATAAAGAATTTCTTTAGAAAGAATGGGAGCCATTCCTTGATAAATCTTTGTAAGTTGAATATCTTCAACAAAATCGCTTGTAAAAGGATTAAGCTTTTCTACCATAGGTGGTAATTGATAAAGTGCTCCTGGTTGTAAAAAACGTTCTGTATTCATACTTGGTGAAATATGTTTAATACAATCAATAATTTTATTATTTTTTCCAACAAGAATAATATTAGAATGTTTCCCCATGATTTCTATATATAAAATATATTCAATCGCATCACCTAATTCATTGTGACAAGCAAATGTGATTTTTAAAATACGATCCAAGTCAATTTGTTCGATTTCTTTAATATAACCACCTTCTAATAATTTACGAAATAACATCGTAAGAGGATTAGGGGCTTCAGGTGTTGGATAAGTTAAAGAAGTAAGCTGTACACGCGCGTACATTGGATGACTGGAAATAAGTAATTGATAGTTTTTTCTATTGGCACGAACTTGAAATAAAAGCTCGTATTTGGAAATTTGATAGATTTTATTGATACGTCCACTTTGGATGGTATCAATTAATGATTTTTTTACTTGATGCATCATAATGCCATCATAAGCCATATTTATCACCCCAAAATACTATAACATATTTGAAATTAATTGACATTATCTCTTTGTTATTGTAGAGTAATTTTTATAAAAAAGGGGTGTGGAAAAATTGAAAAGAGGAATGTTGATCATTCTCAGTGGGCCTAGTGGTGTTGGTAAAGGAACAGTAAGAGAAGAATTATTCAAAGATGAAAGTTTAAATTTAAGTTATTCTATTTCAATGACAACAAGAAAACCTAGACCTGCCGAAACAGAAGGTGTAGATTATTTCTTTGTTGATGAAAAAACGTTTGTAGATAAAATTGCTCAAGGTGGATTATTAGAATGGGCAAGATTTGTAGGTAATTATTATGGTACCCCTAAAGATAATGTAGATCGTTTATTAGATGAAGGAAAAAATGTTGTTTTAGAAATTGAAGTACAAGGTGCATTACAAGTTATGAAAAAGTGTCCAGATGCCCTTACGATTTTCTTGGTACCACCTTCATTAGAAGAATTAGAAAGACGTATTCGTGGTAGACGTACAGAAAGTGAAGATATCGTGAAAGAACGTCTTGATAAAGCACGTAAAGAAATTCAAACAAAAGATGAATATAAATATGTTGTTGAAAACGATGATGTTCATCTTGCTAAAGATAAGATTGCTAAAATCATTAGAGAACATAAAATATAGATGTTACGATAGTTATTCGTAACATCTTTTTGATAGATAAAAGGAAAGAATATGTGTTTTATTCTTTCCTTTTACTAACGTTATTTAATTGTTTGCTTCCCAATAATTTTGAATTTGTAGAAGTTCTTCTAAATTAATTCGCAAGATATGCTCTTTGATATTATTAATAAAATCATCTCTTAATCTTGGACTTCCAAAATAATGGGGTTTACCATGAATATGGTCATTATCTAAAATTTCAATAAACATTCTAGAATATTCTACTTTGTAAATTTTAGAAGGATAATCATTATGATCTTTTGTACGCATATCTTTGAAATATAATGTGTTTTCCATGTTAAAAATTCCACCTCGATACACACAATTGTATCAAGAAAGAAAAATAATTGTAGTCTTGACATTATTTTTATTCATGTTTCAATAAAAACATAAAGTATGACCAATTTCTTGTCGTATTTTTTTTTACATTGTTGTGGTAAAATACATTCAAAGGGGTGAGGGTATGTATATTTTAAAAGTTCTTGTTGAACATTCTTCTTATCAATTAGATCGTACTTTTGATTATCTATCCAATGATTATGTGGAAACAGGGTGTCGCGTAAGTATTCCTTTTGGTAGACAAAAAATCATTGGTTATGTCACAGAATGCTATCAAACAGATAAAACAAAACACCAATTAGAAGAAGAAAAAGGTTTTCGTTATTCTTTTATTATTCAAATTATTGATCAAAAGCCTTTGTTAAATAAAGAACTACAAGAACTGGCTAAGTATATGGCAAAGCAAACCTTATCGACCCGAATAAGTTGTTTACAATGTATGCTTCCGATTCAATTAAAACCAAAGAGTCAAAAGACAGTAGGAATTAAATATGAAAAAGTTATTTCTTTTATTAAAGAAATTCCTTTAAAAACGCCTAAACAACAAGAAGCATTAAATTATATAAAAGAACATCCTTTACTACCTGTAAAGGATTGTCCATATTCTTTAGTGGTTTTAAATAATATAGAAAAACAAGGGGCTATTCAAATCATTCAACAAGAAGTTTATCGTGATCCCTATCATGAAAATATTCAACAAAATGATTTTCCTTTAACACCTATGCAACAAAAAGTTGTTAATGAAATTTTGTTATGTCATGATTTTCAAACCTATTTACTTCATGGGGTGACAGGCTCAGGAAAAACAGAAGTCTATCTTCAATTATCAAGACATATTATTGAACAAGGAAAAACAGTGCTCATGATGGTTCCTGAAATAGCATTAACACCAATGATGGTTGCTGCTTTTAAAAGTCGCTTTGGTAAACAAGTGGCGATTCTTCATTCTAAACTTTCTTCAGGAGAACGCTATGATGAATACCGTCGTATTGTAGAAGATGAAGTGAAGATTGTCGTGGGGGCGAGAAGTGCCGTTTTTGCGCCTCTTGAAAAAATAGGACTCATTATTATGGATGAAGAACATGATGCAAGTTATAAACAAGAAAGTAATCCACGTTACTTAACTTCTCAAATAGCTAGATGGCGTGGTAAGTATCACGAATGTCCGGTGGTTTTAGGAAGTGCAACGCCTTCGTTAGAAAGTTATAGCCGTGCTTTAAAAGGAGTTTATCATTTATGTTCATTACCTAAACGAATCAACCAAAAGCCTCTACCTACAATTGAAATGATTGATATGGTAGAAGAAATCAAACATCATAATTATGACCTTTTATCAAATAAAATGAAAACAAAAATTCAAGAAACGCTTGATAAAAATGAACAAGTGATGCTGTTATTAAATAAAAGAGGGTATGCAAGCTATATGCGTTGTTTATCTTGTGATGAAGTGCTAAAATGTCCTCATTGTGATGTTTCTTTGACGTATCATAAAGATAGCAAAACAATGCGTTGTCACTATTGTGATTATCAGATTCCCTTTATAAAAAAATGTTCACATTGTGGAAGTACTAATGTAAAACTTATTGGTAGTGGTACGCAAAAGATTGAAGAATATTTAGAAAATAATTTTTTAAATGCCCGGGTAATTCGTTATGATGTAGATTCAACCCGAAAAAAAGATGGACATCATGAATTACTCAAACGTTTTGAAAATCAAGAAGCGAACATTTTAGTAGGAACACAAATGATTGCGAAAGGGTTAAACTTTGAAAATGTGACTTTTGTTGGGGTCATTAATGCAGATCTATCATTAAATATTCCTGATTTTCGTGCCAATGAAAGAACTTATCAGCTTTTAGAACAAGTCTCTGGTAGAAGTGGTAGAGGTAAGAAACAAGGAACGGTCATGATTCAAACGTATAACCCTGATCATTTTGTTTTACAATGTGTTAAAAATCATGATTATCAAATGTTTTATAAAAAGGAAATGAAAATAAGGCAACTAGCGAAATATCCACCATACTGTTATTTGATTAGTGTTTTAGTACAGGGGAAAAAGGAAGAAGAAGCGACATGGAATGCTAAACAAATGAAAGAATATTTGAAAAAGCAACTTCCACATGTTGGTGTTTTAGGACCAGCACCGTGTACGATATATAAGATGAGTGATATCTATCGTCAAAGAATGACACTCAAGGTCACAAAGACAGATCATCTTTATGAAACATTACAGATGATGATGGATTATTATAATAAAAAAGGAAAGGTAAATGTGATATGTGATTTTAATCCATACACAACACTCTAGTTATGGCAAGAATACATGCGTATAGAATATTAAATCAATATTTTGAAGATGAAAGTTTTTTAAATATTGCATTAAATGAAGAATTAAAGAAAAGTGAATTAAAAAGAGAAGATAAAGATTTATGTACGACCATTGTTTATGGAACAATTCAAAATCTTTTAGCGATTCAATATCAATTACAACCTTATATCAAAGGAAAAAGAGTTAAAAAGAAAATAAAGACACTACTTTATTTATCTTTATATCAACTGATGTATTTAGATAAAATACCTGAATATGCAGTTATTAATGAAGCAGTAAATATCGCTAAAAAACAAGGCTATCAAACAAGTAAGTTTGTTAATGCGGTTTTAAGAAATTTTGTAAGAAATGAAAGAAGATCTTTAGAAGGTTTAGATGAATTAGAAAGAATTTCAATTGAAACATCACATCCTTTATGGATGGTTAAAATGTTTAATAAACAATATGGTTTAGAAAAAACAAAAAAGATTTGTTTAGAAGATAATACACCTCCTACTAGAAGTGGACGTGTCAATACTTTAAAAGCAAGCAAAGAAGAATTATTAAAAGAAGGATGCTTTAAAGAAGGAACTTTATCTAAAGATGCACTTCTTTATGATAAAGGAAATCTCGCTTTAACTTCTTATTTTAAAGAAGGAAAAGTAACAATTCAAGATGAATCAAGTCAGCTTGTTGCTAGATTACTTGATCCTCAAAAAACAGATTATGTTTTAGATATGTGTAGTGCACCAGGGAGTAAAACAACTCATTTAAGTGCTTTAATGGAAAATCAAGGAAAGATCGAGGCTTATGATCTTTATGAACATAAAGTAAAACTTGTAGAATATAATTTAAGACGTTTAGGTGTTAAAAATGTACACATTCAAGCAGGAGATTCAACGAAGTTAAAAGAGGTTTACTCAGAAAAAACATTTGACCGTATTTTATTAGATGCTCCTTGTTCAGGATTTGGTGTTTTAAAACGTAAACCAGAGATCAAATATCACGATTCTTCTATCATGGATGGGCTTGTTTCTTTGCAGGAACTTTTATTGGAAAATGCATATTATTTATTGAAAAATGATGGTACAATGGTATATAGTACATGTACAATCAATAAAAAAGAAAATGAATTAATGATTCAAAAATTTATTGAAAAACATCCAGATATGGAAGTTATTAAACAACGTACAATATTAAATTATGAATATCACACAGATGGATTTTTTATGTGTAAGATGAAAAAGGGTTAAAAGATGGAACATTTATATAATTATTCGTTAGAAGAATTAACAGAATATTTTCAATCAATTGGGGAAAAAGCATTTCGTGCGAAACAAGTTTTTCAATGGCTTTATCAAAAAAATGCTTATGATTTCCAAGAAATGTCTAATATTTCTAAAGATCTAAGAGAAAAATTAGAAAAGAATTGTGTTATTGATCAATTTGAAATCAAAGAAAAACAAGTATCCAGTGATGGAACAATCAAATACTTATTTTCTTTAGTTGATGGTAATTTAATTGAAGCAGTTTTAATGCAACACGATTATGGACAATCATTATGTGTAACAAGTCAAGTAGGATGTAATATGCAATGTGCATTCTGTGCCAGTGGTTTGTTAAAGAAACAACGTAATCTAACAGCGGGAGAAATGGTCAACCAAGTCATGGCCGTAAGTAAAGATACAGGAATTCGTATTTCTCATGTAGTTGTCATGGGTACGGGAGAACCTTTTGATAACTATGATGAAGTCATGAAATTTGTTAGAATTATTAATCATCCTCATGGGCTAGCCATTGGAGCAAGACATATTACGATTTCAACATGTGGACTTGTGAATATGATTGAACGTTATAGCAATGAAGGAATTCAAACAAACTTAGCGATTTCTTTACATGCTCCAAATGATGAAATTCGTGATCAATTAATGCCAGTTAATAAAGCTTTTAATATGGATGTTTTAAGAAAAGGTATCCAAGATTATATTGAAAAAACAAATCGTCGTGTCACATTTGAATATATTTTATTAGATGGAGTGAATGATTCACTCACACATGCAAGACAACTTGCCCATTATATGAGAGGTTTAAATGCTTATGTGAATTTAATTCCATATAATAGTGTTGATGAACATGGTTTCCAACCAAGTACAAATGTTGAAGCTTTTAAAGATGAGCTTTTAAGATTACATATCAACTGTACGGTTAGAAAAGAACATGGTAGAGATATTGATGGTGCTTGTGGACAATTAAGAGCAAAACGCAGTGGGGTGATATAATGGAGTATTATGCATTGACAGATATTGGTAAGATAAGAGAAAAAAATCAAGATCAAGCAGCCACGGCTATTAATTTAAAAGATCAGGTTTTAGGTGTTGTTTGTGATGGTATGGGCGGACATAAAGCAGGAGAAATTGCTTCTCATGTTGTAGAAGAACATGTTTTAACATGCTTTAAGGCAAATCCACCTTTTATTGATGATGATGAAGTTAAAAATTGGCTTATGGATACGGTTTTAGAAGCTCATCAAATCGTTAAAAGAATGGCAAATATGCAAGAAAATACCAAAGGTATGGGAACTACTGTTGCCATTTGTGTGGTAAGTGGGAATGATGCTTTTTTATGCCATGTAGGAGATAGTCGTATTTATCTTTATGATGAAGAAGAAATTACACAAATGACGAAAGATCATACACTTGTCAATGAACTCATTGAACGTGGAGCTATTACGAAAGAAGAAGGAAAGAATCATCGCCAGAAGAATGTTTTAATGCAAGCAATTGGTGTAGAGATGGATATTGTTCCCTCTATTCAAAAAGTTGAATTAAATGGTAAGAATATTTTAATATGTAGCGATGGATTATTTAATTCATTAGAAGATCAAAAAATTTTAGAAATTGTGAAAAAAGAAATGGATATAAAAGAAAAAGTTCATCTTTTAATAGAACAAGCAAATGAACATGGTGGACGTGATAATATTGCAGCTGTGTTAATAGAAGGAGGACGTTAGGATGAATAAAATCATTGCAGAACGTTATGAATTATTAGATGTTATTGGTAGAGGTGGAATGGCAGATGTTTATCTTGCAAATGATACGATTTTAAATCGTACGATTGCGATTAAGATTTTAAGAACTTCGCTTGCTAAAGATCCTGTTTATATTGCAAGATTCCAAAGAGAAGCGAGTGCAGCTGCGGCTTTGTCTCATAAAAATATTGTTGAAATCTATGATGTTGGAGAAGATAATGATCAATATTACATTGTTATGGAATATGTTCCAGGACGTACTTTAAAAGAATTGATTGCTAAACGTGGGGCTCTTCATGTCATGGAAGCTATTGATATTATGAAACAAGTTCTATCAGGAACAGCAAGAGCACATCAAATGGGAATTATTCATCGTGATTTAAAGCCTCAAAATATTTTAGTTACAGATTCAGGAACAGCAAAAATCGCGGATTTTGGGATTGCTTCTATTCAATCTTTAACACAATTTACTCAAACAGATGTGATTATGGGTTCTCTTCATTATTTAGCACCTGAACTTGCACGTGGTGAAAAAGCAACAGTTCAAAGTGATATTTATGCGTTAGGAATTGTTTTTTATGAATTATTAAGAGGACAAGTTCCTTTTAATGGTGAATCTCCAGTAAATATTGCTTTAAAACATATGCAAGAAGAATTACCTTCATTAAGAGAATTTAATCCTTCTATTCCTCAATCAGTAGAAAATATTGTTATCAAAGCAACTGCTAAAAATTTAAATGATCGTTATAAAAATGCCAGTGAGATGTTAGAAGATCTTCAAACATGTCTTTCTCGTGGCGATGAAGAAAAACTTGTTTTTAATCATGACGGTGAAAGTGATCCAACAATTGTCGTTAATCCTCGTCAAATCTTTGATAATAATGAAGAGGAACCAAAGGAAGAAGTTGTTGAAGAAAGAAGTACGCGAAAACCTAAAAAAGCATCAGCACCGAAAAAGAAATTAGATCCAAAAATTATTGCTGGAATTGTGGCAGGCGTTGTCGTTGTTTTAGGATTGATTTTCTATTTTGTATTCTTATCACCTGGTAAAACTGATGCAAGTGTCATGCCTGATCTTGTTGGTATGACTCAAAAAGAGGCAAAAACATTATTAGAAGATTATGGTGTAACGATTAATGAAGATATGGTTTATAAGGAATTATCGGATACTTATAAAAAAGGTCTTATTACCAAAACAGATCCTAAAAAAGGTTCTTCTATAAAAAAAGGAGATGTTGTTACAATTACAGTATCTAAAGGTAAATATATTGTCTTAGATAATTATGTGGGAATGTCTTATGAAGATGCTAAAGATGTTTTAGAAAATCAATATGGATTTACCGTTGATGAAAAATATGAAGTTTCTGATGAAGAAGCAGGAACAGTTATTGAGCAAAGTTTAGATGAAGGTTATAAACAAGATCCTACTGATAAAAGTCGTTCAATTACACTTACAGTTTCTAAAGGTTCTTATGTTATTTTAGAAAATTATGTAGGAATGAAATATGAAGAAGCGGAAAGTAAGTTAAAAGCATTAGGATTTAATGTCACAAAACGTGAACAAAGTTCTGATGAAGATAGTGGTACAGTTATTGATCAAAATCTTGCTAGTGGTTATAAAGTAGACCCATCAGAAAAAAATAGAAATATTACTTTAACTGTTTCAACAGGTTATAGTCAAACAGTACCATCGGTTATTGGTTTATCGCCAGATAGTGCTAAGACAAATCTTACAAACTTAGGTTTTGTTGTTTCAATGGTTGGGGAACAATTCCCAGAAGATGGTAGCGGTGATGAAAGATACATCGGTGCTGTTTATAAACAAAGTATTGATGCAGGAACAACAGTTACAAAAAAACAAACGGAAATTACAATTTACTATTATGAAGACTGATGAAAAAGGAAGAATTATAAAAGCACTTGCGGGTTTTTATTACATTGATGATGGAAAAACCATTCATCAATGTAGAGCTCGTGGAAAATTTAGAAAAGAAGATATAAAACCAGTTGTTGGAGATTTTGTGGAATTTCAAAGTGGAAGTCACGATGACGGTTATCTTTTGAAGATTCTTGAAAGAAAAAACGTTTTGAAAAGACCACCTGTTGCCAACGTAGATCAAGCATTACTGGTATTTTCAAGAAAAGAACCAGATTTTTCAACAACACTTTTAGATAAGTTTCTATTGTTGATAGAATATTATGATATTGAACCAATTATTGTGATTTCAAAAATGGATCTTGAAAGTGATGATCATATTCACCAGTATATTGATGAATATAGAAATGCAGGATATAAAGTTATTGAAACAAGTTCTAAACAAGGAAAAGGAATTGAAGAAATTAAAGATATCTTTAAAGATAAGGTAACTGTGATTACAGGACAAAGTGGTGTCGGTAAATCAAGTTTATTGAATGCTTTAGATATTTCACTTAATCTAGAAACAAATCAAATTTCCAAAGCTTTAGGAAGAGGAAAACATACGACGCGACATGTTGAACTTTTAAAGATGTATGATGGTTATGTAGGCGATACACCTGGGTTTTCATCATTAGAATTAGAAATGGAACCAACAGAAGCAGCGAGAGCTTATCATGATTTTGATGAACTTGCTTATGATTGCAAGTTTAGAGGTTGTCTCCATGATAGTGAACCTCATTGTGCTGTAAAAGAAGCTGTTGAACAAGGAAAGATTTCTAAAGAACGTTATGAACATTATTTAATAATGCTTAAAGAATTAAAAGAAAAAAAGGAGAAAAAATATGGTTAAAGTTGCACCCTCAGTGTTATCCGCAAATTTTGCACATTTAAAAGAAGATATTGAAAAAATAGAAAAAGGACAAGCTGATTGGCTTCATTATGATGTTATGGATGGTCATTTTGTTCCAAATATTTCTTTTGGATATAGTATTTTAAAAGATGTCTCAAAAGTTACAAACTTATTTTTAGATGTTCATTTAATGATTAGTGAGCCACAAAAATATTGCGATGAATTTATTAAAAGTGGGGCAAATCTTATTGTTTTCCATATAGAAGCTATGGAAAACAAAGAAGAAACACTTCAACTTATTTCTCATATCAAAGAACAAAATGTTCAAGTAGGAATCAGTATTAAACCAAACACACCCGTTGATGCCATCAATGATTATTTAGCCTTACTAGATGTTGTTTTAGTTATGTCTGTTGAACCAGGCTTTGGTGGACAATCCTTTAAAGAAATTGCCTTAGATAAAATCAAAGATTTAGCTTCAAGAAGAAAGGATAATAATTACAATTATCTCATTGAAGTTGATGGTGGAATCAACGAAACAACAGGAAAACAATGTAAAGAAGCAGGTGTTGATGTTCTTGTTGCAGGAAGCTATGTTTTTAATAGTGAAGATTGTTCACAAAGGATTGCTTCTTTAAAATGAAAATAGCGTTATGTGCCACACATTTAGAAAAGATGATACTTCCTCAAGACAGAGAATATATTGGGGTGGATCATGGTGTGGAAGAATTATTGAAACAAGGAATTACACCAAAGTTTGCCATCGGTGATTTTGATTCCTTACAAAATAGACAGACATTAGAAAATTTAAATATTCAAATTTTACCAGAAAGAAAAGATGTGACAGATACTCATGCTGCTATTGATTATCTTTTATCAAAAGGCTATGATGAAATTGAAATCTATGGTGTAACAGGAGGACGTCTCGATCATTTTTTTGCGGTCATATGTTTATTAGAAAAATATCAAGATATAAAGTTAAAAGTCATTGACCAACAAAACTGTATTCAATTATTAAAACCAGGTATTCATCATATAGAAAATAAGGGTTATTATTATTTTTCTTTATTTGCCTTGAATGAAAGTAGTTTATCTATTAAACAAGCAGAATATACTTTAGATCATTATCTTTTAAAAAGAGAAGATCCTCTTTGTGTTTCTAATGAAGTCAAAGGTGAATATGCTATTATTGAAAATAGTGGAAATATTTTATTAATTCAATCAAGAGATGCTTAGGCATCTTTTTTGTATTATAATAAAGAAAGATACAAATTATGAGTTTAAAACCATTGACATAAGAAAATAATATGCTATACTTAAATAGTAATCATTCCTAATAAGGAATTATAGAAAAGGAGAAAAGAAATATGGCTAAATTTGTATGTAAAGTATGTGGATATGTTTATGAAGGAGATGCAGCACCAGCTGAATGTCCAGTATGTCATGTAGGGGCTGACATGTTTGAAGAAGTAAAAGGTGAAATGAAATTAGCAGCAGAACATGAATATGGAATCTATGCTAAAACTGTAAAAAATAATCCTGATATCAGTGATGAAGATAAAAAATATATCTTTGATCAATTAAAAGCTAACTTTGAAGGTGAATGTTCAGAAGTTGGTATGTATTTATGTATGGCAAGAATTGCTCATAGAGAAGGTTATCCTGAAATTGGATTATATTGGGAAAAAGCTGCTTATGAAGAAGCAGAACATGCAGCTAAATTTGCTGAAATGTTAGGAGAAGATTTAGAACCAAATATGAAAGCAACAACTAAAGATAATTTAGCTTGGCGTGTTGATTGTGAATTTGGAGCTACTGCTGGTAAAGTTGAACTTGCTACATGTGCTAAAAAGAATAATTTAGATGCAATTCATGATACTGTTCATGAAATGGCTAGAGATGAAGCTAGACATGGTAAAGCATTAAAAGGTTTATTAGATAGATATTTTGGAAAATAATAGAATTATTGAATTATAGAAGGGCTCAATTGAATTGAGCTCTTTTTATCTACAGTAGTAATTAAATTCTCAAAAATTAAAATATTATAATCAAAAAAATGTGAAAGATATTTATTGAAGTATGATAATATTAAGTTGCTAGATATAAATATTTAGCAACGCCTTTTTTTATTATTACTATACACTATCTTAATTATAACTTTAAATAAACATGCACCCTTCCCACCTGCAGCGCATTTAAAGTTAGGTATGAAGTACATTTAATTATGTACTTTTTATTTTGGTAAAAGTGAAAAGTTAAATTCCACTTTAAAAAAAGAAAAAATAAAAGTAGAATTAAGTCTTTCATAAAGTAGAAATCATAAGGATATTAGGAGCTTTTCCTGATATTCTTTTTATTTTATAGGTTGAATTAAGTTCTTAAAATGTAAAAAATAATGAGATTAGTAGAAACTGAGACTATTTAGAGCACATTAAAGCTATGGGATTTCATCATTTTTTCGAGGTGTAAGACTAAATTCCACTTGGATAATACGTTGGATTGTCAATCTGCTACCTTGTTTCATACATTCTCTGAATGATTTTATTTTTTATCTTTTAATAAGTAGGGTTTTAAAACAATTTGATCTCTTTCGATTTTTTCAATTCCATATTCAATGAATCTTTTATAAAGTTCAGAATTCAAAAACTCCATCATTTCTAAAGGTGATTTTGCCTTTAGATTTCCTTTTGACTGAGAGTTGATATGTGAAACCATGAGATTCGCTTTTTCTTGACAGTTCAATCCCAGTTTTTTCAAATCTGTTTCTTTAGGACAAATATAACGGATTTTCTTATGCTTTTTTTCTAAACTTCCTTTTTGACCGGATGCCATAGGATCACAATAGAAGACACAAGTTCTTCTTGAACCGTCTTCTTCTTTTTCAAAACCATCTGCATCTATAAATTCACTGCCACGATTCGTTTTTAAGACTTCAACTTCTTTGTAAAATAAATTTTTTCCTAAAATTGTTTCCAAAAGATCAAGTCCTTTTAGCATGGTTTTGATGTTTTTTCTTCATGATATATAATAAACATGAAAGAGTAAGACCGAAATTTAAATGTTTGTATAAAGGAATCGGTAGACCCGTTATTATAGACGGTACCATTTCGACAATGCTGAGATTGTCGTTTTCATTTACATAGTTGATGAAGTCATCATATGTACGTCCTTTAAGATATTTTCTGTCTTCTCTTTTTTTGCATTTGTTTGAAGCTTTTTTCGTAATTCTTCTTTTTGTTTTGATTCTCAAATCAACACCAAGAAGACCAAATTCTCTAAAGATACCATTTTCAATGTAGTTATAGAGAGTTTTTTCTGAAATGTTTAATTCGGGATGATTTGTAATGACCTGATAGGGAGACTGTCCGGCCTTGATGAGAAGGACAACAACATTCGCTAAAGCTTTAAGCTCTTCGTAGGTCATATTGATACCGATTCTAGCATCAACAAGTTCTTTTCTATATTCTTTGTGGGCTAAATCGGCAGAATATCTAAACTTGTCATAGCGGCAATGGTTATATTTGGAACAGCCATTGCAGGCACCAGGAGATCTGTCTCTGCAAAGCAGGACAACCGGAACACACGTGATTGTGAGAACATTCATCCTTATTTGCACATACAGGATTATAAGAAGATTTGTAAGTTTGAACTTTGCGAGATTTATATTATCATACTATAGTTTGGAAAAATATAAAATTATATTTCATCAACGTTTCATAAATGATGTGTATAATATTATTGAAAGTAGTTATAAACGGCTATTGTTTAAAAAATAAAGGAATAAAGGAGGAAAGAATTATGGAAAAAAAAGTATCAAGAGGTGCATTCCTATTACTTACGTTATGTTTGAGCTTAAGTACAGTTGGGTGTAAAAAAAGTAATGAAAGCAATAAAATTAAAGAAGGACAATCAATAAGTTCTGAAGAGAAGGGTATGTCAACTAACGAAAAGGATAAAAATGCAACATTTAAGCCATCAGATTATACTTTAAAAACAAAAAAAGAATATGTTTATGAATATTTAGGTCTTAAATTTAAACTTTCAAATAAATTTAAAAAGTATATGAATGATAAAAAGATAGCGATGTTAGATGATCAAAGTCCTATAGATAAGGAATTAAAATATGCTTTTTTAACTTTTAATAAAATGACTAAAGAGCAAAAAAAAGCAGTTGTTAATAAAAAGAAAGGTGGTTATGAAAAATGGGAAAATGGGCTTAAAAGAATTGGAACTATTGGTATATTTGAAAAAAATACATCAGAAGAAAAAATATCTAAATTGACAAAATGTGATACTCATACTAAAATAGGAGTTTCAAGTGATGGAAAATACGATTGCTATTTTAGCACAAACAGTGGATCTGAAATTAACCTTCTAAATGAATTTAAAAAAACTGAGATTCAAATTATAGAAAAAAAAGAACGTCCTAAAAATGGTTTTGTTCTATCAGAAAAAACTGATTTAGAAAATACAGAAGCATTTAAAAAATAATCAGTTAGGAATTTACGTAAACTATTACCAAAAGACATAAATGGTTAGGATTTTACAAGTAAATATTTTGAGAAGTATGGTAAACGTATTTACAATTTAGCGTAAAGTTTGTGTAAAAGAGATTCCAAATTTAGTTGAGGTTTAGAACGAAATAAAAATTAAGTGTTTTAATATTGTTAGTGTTGTTACAGATAATGTTGAAAACAAGGGAGTAATTGTCTTTATTAATATGACTATGACTTACTATGGATATAGTCATGGAGCGACTAGAGTTGAATTGGAGAAGGTAATAAGAATTTGCTTGGAGTGTGTTGGAATTGGATAGAATTAAAAAAATTGAGACATTTAAGTTTGATAAGAATTTGAGAAAATTGAAATATATAATATTGATTGTATTTGTAATAATACTTCCTCTATTTTTAGTTGATATTTTTGTAAGCTTATTAGTCCAATAGGTATGCTTGGACTTTGGGAGTTATTTATTCAGTTATTAGCCCAATTTCAGTATTCAGATATAGACTAGACGAAGAAAAGTGCAGAATGTGAAAAAGTTTGCCAAATGAATATAGATCCAGTTGAAAATTGTAATCATCTAGAATGTATCAGATGTGGACGATACAAAAATGTTTGTCCTGTGGATACATTTAGTTGTGGAATAAAAAAAGAGAGGAGCGTATTAGAAAAGTGATAAAAAATGCAATAGCATACATTACAAGAAAAAAAAATAGAACATTTATTATTTTTGTTATTTTAACAATAGTTCTTTCTTGTTTGTATTCTTGTTTAACAATAATGAAATCAAGCAATGAAATAGAAAAGACTTTATATGAAAGTTCTAATTCTTCAATATCAATAACAAAAAAAGATGGTAAATATTTTAATGTTAATCAATTTAAGGATATTGAAAAATTAAAAGAAATTGAAGAAATAATAATTCAATATGATGGATTAGCAAAACTAAAAGGTGCTAAAGTAGTTAGTGGAGAGCAAAAAATAAATAGAGAAGATTTATCTAATAAATTTAAGAATGTTGTTTCACTCGAAGCTACAAATAATACTAAAAGAAACATTTTATTTAATAGTGAAGTATTTACAATTAAAGAAGGTAAAAATATAGAGAAAAATGATAAAAACTCAATTATTGTTCATGAAGAATTCGCTAAACAAAACAATCTAAAATTAGGTGATGAAGTTGATCTTGAATTACTAGATACTGAAAAAAGTGGAAAAATAAAGAGTCATAAATTTGAAATTATAGGAATATTTTCTGGTAAAAAACAGGAAACATATACAGGTCTATCTTCTGATTTTAGTGAAAATATGGTTTTTGTGGATTATTCAACAAGCCAAGAGATATTAAATAACTTAGAAAATAATAAAATTGCAAATAAAATTTTAATGTATTCTGGTAGTTTAGAATCTACAGACTTAGTCTTAAATAAGTTGAAAGAGCTTAAAATTGATGAATCAATGTATTCCATTGAAAAAGATTCTAATGTATTTGAGGAGTCTTTAGAGTCATTAAGTGGAATAAAACATATAATAAAAGTAATGACTTATTCTATTATGTTAGGAGGAATGATTGTTCTTTCATTAATTTTGGTTCTATGGTTAAGAGAAAGAATTTATGAAATAGGTATATTTTTATCTATTGGAACATCTAAGATACAAATTATAATGCAATTTATATTCGAGTTAATATTCATATCGATACCAAGTATAATATCTTCCTTATTTTTAGGAAATGTATTACTAAAAGTAATTGTAGATGGATTCGTTAACTCAGAGGACTCAATGATTTCCGGTGGAAGTTTAATAAATAATAGTAGTTTTACGTTAAATATAACAACACTTGGACAAAGTTATTTAATATTAATAAGTATTATTGTTTTATCAGTTGTATTTGCTTCTTCATTAATATTAATCAAGAAGCCTAAAGAAATATTATCAAAAATAAGTTAGGAGAAAATAATGGATATATTAGAAATAAAGAATGTAGCATATAGTTATGCAAACTCTAAAGAAAAAGTTTTGTCAGGAGTAAATCAAAAATTTGAACTTGGGAAGTTTTATGCGATAGTAGGAAAGTCAGGAACAGGAAAATCTACACTTCTTTCCTTACTTGCTGGACTTGATAAACCTAAAACAGGAAAAATATTGTTTAAGAATGAAGATATACAAAAGAAAGGATATAGTAATCATAGAAAAAACAATATATCTTTAGTATTTCAAAACTATAATTTAATAGATTATTTATCACCAATTGAAAATATTAGATTAGTAAATAAATCAGCAGATGAAAGTATCTTGTTTGAACTAGGTTTAGATAAAAAACAAATAAAAAGAAATGTTATGAAATTATCTGGTGGACAGCAACAAAGAGTAGCTATTGCTAGAGCATTGGTATCAGATGCTCCAATAATACTAGCTGATGAGCCTACTGGTAATCTAGACAGTGTTACTGCTGGAGAAATAATTAATATATTAAAGACATTAGCTAAAGATAGAAATAAATGTATAATAGTTGTAACACATAGTAAGGAAGTAGCAGATTCTGCGGATATCATTTTAGAACTAAGTGGTAAAAAGTTGAAAAAAGTAAATAAAATGAATTTGGAGGTTGAATAATGATAAAAAATGCATTTGCTTATGTAACTAGAAAAAGCTTAAAATCATTAATTATTATATTAGTTATTTTATCTATGTCAACTTTAAGTCTCATTAGTTTATCTATTAAAGATGCTACGGACAGAGCTTCAAAAGAAACTTTTGCTAATATAACAAATAGTTTTTCTATGGAGATAAATAGACAAGTAAATCCAGGAACACCTAGAGGTGGGGGAAATGTAAAAGGTGAAGATATTAAAAAGATATCTCAAACAGATAGTATAGACTCCTATGTAAAAAGAATAAACAGTGTTGCAGATTTAGTTGATTATGATATTATTGAAACTCAAGAGACTCTTGCGAATCAATCACCGGAAAGAGCGAAGAATTTTAAAAGAACAGTTATGTTAACTGGGGTTAACGACTCATCAAAAGAAACAAAATTTGTATCAGAAGCATATAAATTAGTAGAAGGAAAGCATTTAGAAAATGAAGATAAAAATAAAATCTTAATGCATAAAGATTTAGCTGAAAAAAATAATCTTAAAGTTGGAGATAAGATAAAAATAAAATCTAATTTATTTGATGCTGATAATGAGAAAGGTGCAGATGAAACAGTAGAAGTAGAAATTAAAGGTCTATTCGATGGGCATAATAGCGGTGGAGTAAGTGCAGCACAAGAACTATACGAAAATACATTAATCACTGATGTTCATACAGCTGCTAAAGTTTATGGTAATACAGAAGATACAGCTGTATACCAAGATGCAACATTCTTTGTAAAAGGTGATAAGAATCTTGATAGTGTAATAAAAGATCTTGGGAAATTAGATATAAATTGGAGAGAATATAATTTGATTAAAAGTTCATCAAATTACCCTGCATTACAACAATCTATATCAGGTATCTACTCAATTTCAAATAAATTATTTGTTGGCTCATTAATATTTGCAGGAGTTGTAGTTTCATTATTATTATTCTTATGGATGAATGCTAGAAAGAAAGAAATAGCAGTATTACTATCATTAGGTATATCAAAATTAGAAATTTTTGGTCAATTCCTAATTGAGATGATATTTATATCAATCCCCGCATTCGTTGGTTCTTATTTCTTAGCTCAATACACAGCTAGCAAACTTGGAAATAATATATTGAATAAGGTTACTGGTGATATAGCTAAACAAATAGCTCGACAATCTGCATCTAGCCAATTAGGGGGTGGGGCAGAAGCTGAAGGATTTAATAAGACATTATCAAGTTTAGATATAAATGTAGTACCTAAGTTTATAATTTATGTAGTTATATTTATGAGTTTAGTATTGCTTGTTTCATTGATTGTTTCTTCACTCCATACATTAAGAAAAAACCCAAAAGAATTATTAATTGATAATAATTAAAAGTTTTGGTGCTTTGACTTTATGAAATAACATGATATTTTTAAAACGAAGCTAATTAGATTACACGAGGTTTTTTCTATGGAGGAGACCTCATGTTTTTATATGCTCTATTATTGATGTCTTGCCATAGTCCAGATATTTTTTACTTAACATTGGTAACACAATAAACGGTAAACCTACTCAAAAATTAGTGTATTAAAAGAATAGCTGACAACTAATAATAATATTCTTTAATTAAAATTCAAATAAGTAATTGATTTAAAAATACATTTAATAAGCTTAAGAATAGAAAAATGACTATGACAAAGATAAATAAGAAAAGACTTAATGAAAAGAGAGAAATTAAAAATAACTATATCTAATTCTTTAATATCCCATAACTTATAAATTGTAAACAGCTAATCCATTAGCGTTAGTTATTATTATGAAAAAGAGAAAACTTCATATAACAGAAAAGGCTCGCTTTTAGTTTTAGTTATTAAAACCGCAAGATTTTGAAAAGCAGTTTCAAATATCATGACATAAAATAAAACCGGTGCTTTCTAGCACCGAAATTTTTTTGACTTTTAAATATCAAATAATATTCTGTATAATATAAGTGTATAGATTTAAGTGGAGGTATATATGAAAATATTAATTGTTGAAGATGATAATATGATCAGAGAGGGAATAAGTGAATATCTTTTGGAATTTGGATATACTGTTATTCAAGCTAAAGATGGAATAGAAGCTTTGTCAAAATTTAATAGCGCTATAAATTTGGTTATCTTAGACATTCAGATACCTTTTATAAATGGTTTAGAAGTGTTGAAAGAAATTAGAAAGAAAAGCAATTTACCAATTCTAATCTTGACTGCATTTAGTGATGAAGAATATAAAATTGATGCATTTACTAATTTAGTAGACGGATATGTAGAAAAGCCATTTTCATTGCCGGTCTTAAAGGCTAGAATAGATTCTTTAATTAAGAAGAATTATGGACATTTAGAGAAGTTTGAATATAAGGATCTATCGGTTAACTTTAATAGCTATACAGCTAAAATAAATGATGAAGAAATAGATGTAAATGCAAAAGAACTAGATGTATTAAAGTGTCTATTGGATAATAATGGACAAGTATTAACTAGAATGCAAATTATTGATTATGTATGGAAAGATAGCGAAGAAATTCCTTACGATCGAGTAATAGACGTATACATAAAAGAACTTAGAAAAAAATTAAAATTAGACTGCATAACCACTATAAGAAATGTGGGATATAAATTGGAGATAAAATGAGAAAATGAAAAAATTAAAGATATTTCCCAAAATGTTCATACAAATATTTTCTGTTCTTGGAATAATAATTATATTAGTTCATTTATTAGTTTTCTTTATTTTTCCTAAAACATATTTGGAGACCAGAAAAGAAGAGGTCTATAGTAAAGCAAATGAAATTTCTAATATTATGAATGGAAAAGAAATAAAATATATAGAACAAACCTTGGAACTTTATTCTAAAAGTAGCGAAATAAAGGCATTTATAAAAGAAAGAAATAATAATAATAATGAAATAAAAATCAAAGATAATATAGATGCTAATTTAGAA
>OAWA01000274.1_pt1 | contig 43212 bp, 73 predicted proteins | sample 1516971 | NCBI WGS metagenome assembly OAWA01 (sample SAMEA2580097, study PRJEB22360) | human gut metagenome | biome: human gut; feature: human-associated habitat; material: faeces | place: Denmark | collected 2008/2010
TATTTCTATTTTATTTTCTTTTTATAAAATAAGTGTAAGGTGTAAGATATAGTAGTTAAAGCCTTGTGTTTAGGGTCTTACAGATTATTACACTTGTGGTCTGACCAGTCAAAAAAGTGTAAGGTTTTGAATAATGTGTAAGAAATATTTTGGAAAATAAATAAAAAAATACCCAAAATGGGTATAATAATTGGTTAGCTATCAGATACTATATATGTACAAACAAAACAACCACCCTCCTTTTAGAAAAGTACTAGCTGTGCCACCTTAACCTTAACCACGGCTAGTATTACATACCCTCCTTTATTACCCCAAATCTGTAACTTGGATTATGGGGTTTTTAACGTTAAGTACATTAGTATAATAATTGTTACCATCTGCACACATATCATTGTCTTTAGTATATTATTGGACTTTATCAGATAACCAATATATTCTCTTAACACTTCATGTGGGGTTTTATTGTGGATAAGCTGTTCATATTTGATAAGGAACTCTATTTTGTCCACACCATCAACTCCATTACTCTAAGATTTTCCGTTCTATTCTTTCAACCGTTTCTCTGATAGAAGGTAGTTCATCAGATAATTTATTGATTATGGCATGGAGTTTATCTTCACGTTCCTTGGAAGAACGGATAACGTATACCACCAAAATAGCAAATCCAATTATTACCAATCCAACTAAACCATAGTTTAAATAAATGTTACTAATCACTTCGGTAGGCATACTTCATTACTCCTTTTTATCTTTTAATCCTTTAGTAGTAGGGTCTACAAATACTCCAACAACTGCTATAACCACGCAACCAATCATGTATGGATTACTGATTAAAGCGATTAAACTGTCTTTTACAGCACCCCATGATGTTAACATTTCTGGATTAATACCCATAGCTGTTAAAACAACACCCACCAGTCCAATCCAAAACCAGACATTTCTTGAACGTTTATTCATAAAATCACTCCTCAATAGCTTCTGCTAGTCTTAATATTAAACTCTCACTATACTTGTAAAAGTCTAAATATTTCATTGTGTTGTCATCAAATCCACAGTTATCTTGGATTATTTTTCTGGCTTCTTCTAACGTCATATCTTTCACCAACCTTTCTTTAAAATCTACCCAAAGTTGTTTATTTTCCACAAATGGCTTTGGACATATTTTACCAGTAATATCATAATGTCTTAATACATTTTCTATCGGAATGTTATATTTTTTCATAAGTTTTTTAACTAGTTTCTGAGTATTAGCTATAGTCTTTGGTTCAATATAAAACGTACCTCTTGAATTAATTTTGGAACACATTTCTATACCAATACTATTTGAGTTTCTACAATACTGGTGTCTATACGTTCCATTAGTTCCACAATGCCATGCTGTGTCCATATCTTCTACAGACTGCCAAACTCCCTGTTCATCAACAAAATAATGAGCCGATGCGTTCCTGTTAGCCTTTGAGAAGTAATTACAGTTACCCCATGCTGTATCACCGTTATTTGCTGTATAATGCACTGCTATATAGTCGATTTTACGATTACCCTTGGGTGTATAATTACTCATATGTGCTGATAGCTTTTCAATCTTCATGTAATCACCTCCAAAATATGTAAGGGTGGATTGACCACCCAAGATGTTATTTACCTAAACATTTGTTATAAAGTTCTTTGATTGCTGGTGTAGTTTCTACTTCTCCAGATTCTGCTTCAACTTTCATCACATCATGTGAATAAACCATATAAGTTTTATCACCAACGATGAAATAACCATGTTCAGATGGAATATCTGTAGGTACTACAATTGTACCTTTTTTGACTTTTTCAGAAGCATATTCTAATTTTGTAGCAATGTGAAGCATACCATCGTTTGTAATATAAGCAAATTTCATAAATATCTACCTCCAATAAATTAAGCTATAGGTTTTCCGTCAGCATCTAATCCCAATGCTGTGAGTTCTACTAAAACTAAACTACGATAATTAGCTGGTACTAAAGTTACGTTTTTGTTATCAGGATTACACGTTCTTCTTCCAGCAATTACCAGTGCTAAATACATATCTACCATGAATATTATCTCCTTCCTTGGTAATAATAGATTTATGATAAAATTAAATAATGTTACCATCTGCGTCAAATCCCTTACTTGTTAGTAAGTCTAAAACTTCTTTTCTAACAGTAATTGGAACAAGTATCACGTTTTTATTTTCCTCATTACAAGTTCTTTTCTTAGCTAAAACTAAGTTGTAGTACATTTCAATCATGGTGTAGTACCTCCTTGAATGTCTAATAATGTTTCATATATAGTAGCTTGAACTTCCATACTAGTTATCTGACTTTTTAAATTCTGTTCGTATTGGTCAGCCATAGCCTCCATCATTGTCAATTGAGTTTGTGCTATTTCAGAATTAGTAGGTTCTACAATGGTTTCTGGAATAGGCTCTGGTGTATAATCAACCCATTCTCCATTAACATATTTTTTGTTAATAACATCAAAATCATCACTAATCAATATCATATCGGATTGAATTACTTCACCAGCTAATTGACTTACACCATAAACTATACCTTCTTCATTTATAATCGCATATCTATACAATATTTAACACCTCCAATTTTAATAAAATTCAACAACTTCCCAATAATACTGCTCATAATATCTTTTCCATTCCAACTCACTACCTTGTGCTTCATATGTTGGATATATTGTAATTGAAGTTCCAGTTGATGATATATACCCTCTAGCTGGCATACGTCTACCACTTGAACCACCTGTTGCATTTCCAGCATACATTACTAAAAAAGATTTATTTGGGTCAACTTTAGTAATAGTAATATTTCGAGATAAAGCATTACCACTAGTTTCATTATAATAACCTCTCTGAACCTTTTTTATGACCTTAACTGCACCTTCTTGTTTTAATGAATTTCCAACATCTTCTACAATTTTATTAAGTGGTTTGAAACTCACAGTACCAACTGTATCGTTTAAAAATTGCTTATCAGTGACTATATTACCACCTAAAACTTCATCTATTGCCATTATGATATCACCCCAGTTATATTCGTACCATCTACAGTAATTGTTTTGGTTACAGTATCGTTATCAGTATCAGTAAAACTTGAAACAATATCTATCGTACCATCTGGATTAAATGTGATGGTTGAATTAGATATACCGTTTCCAGTAGTAGTACTAATTGACATATTATCAAAATCTATTTCGGTATTAAAATCCTCAAAACCTTGCATACCCATGAAAGCTACTCTATCTAAAGGTGTACCTTCGGTTAAAGGTTCGTCAGCATATTCTATTGTTACAAATTCACTAGTACCATCTTCTTTTATTATTTTTTTTCTGTTTGGTTTAGCTGGTACTCTATTCTTAAAGTTTATCATTTAATCACTCCCCACAATATCTAGTTCCACAATAAATAATGGTTTCTAAATAGTTTTTATATCCCATAAATAGTTGACATAATATTCTTTCCCAATTATTTACTTCTGTATAATCCAGATAATATAAATCTTCCACTTGTGGAAAAATACCAATCTCAACAAACTTTATAATTAATTTTCGTATATTATTTCTTATCCTATTCATTTCCACATAAGTTGGTATATCAGTTTCTTCCCAATCAGTTTTAATATCAAGTCTTAGATAATACCCTATTGTGGATAAGGTGAGAACTAGAATATCAATATTTCCTTCAATTCTGTTCAAATCCTCATAGTTTAAAGCACCCTTGGAAACTGAAGTTTGATTGTTAAATGCGTAAGTCACATCTTCTAACGTTCTATCAAAAACGCAAGATATTTCATCAACCATTACTAATATCATATAGCTTACTCTAAATCCAGCGTAGTTTAAAGTAACTAAGTTATAACCAACCGTATCTGTATTGAAATTCTGAACAATATCCCTAGTTATGTTGACGTATTCAGCCTTACCACCTTCATAAGTTACTTTCAATGTTCCACCATCTTTGAAGGTATCAAATAGCTTATAATTCGTTATAGGCTCTTCCTCTATTTCGACAGAAACTATATTACTAACTTCAATATCATACGTTAACGAACCATTGTAGTAGTTGACTGTGACCGTTTTTGTACCTACTGAACTAGTATCAAAACCACTGAGCATATCACTAGTTAAAGGTACACTCTCTATATTAGTATCTGACCATGTGACGGATATTAAACCCTTCTGAATGAATGTGTCATTTTTCTTGTATTCAGTTATAGGCTGTTCGGTAAATACCATATTTGTAACCCCGATGATAGTTATATCATAAGTTGTGGTTACTCCAGCATAGGTGATAGTTACAGTTTTTGTACCAACTGAACTAGTATCAAATCCAGTTAATAAATTACTAGTAATTGGAACTAATAATTGGGAATTGTCTGAATAAGTTACTTGTATTATTCCTTGTTCAACGAAAGACTCACCAATTCTGTATATAGTTTTTGGAGAAGTAAATATTTCTATCTTAGTAACAGTGGGTTTTGCAGTTTCTAATACAGTGATTTTAGCTTTACCTTGTCCAGAATACGCTCTAGTTGAAGTGGAAGCATTAGTCATATAATATTCAGAACCTAACATATAACCACTTGGTTTAAAAGATGAAGCTGTTAATACGTATCCAGAGCCACCAGAACCACTAGCATTTCCAAAATGTCCACCAGAACCTCCAAACCAACCTCCACCTCCACCACCGACACTATAAGTAGCATTTGTTATTTCATGTGTAGTATATCCCTTTCCACCTTGTCCAAATAATCCACTACTAGCTGGAGTATAACCAATACCACCAGCTGTTTGAGTACCTCCATTACCTGAGTATTCACCATCAGTACCCATGCTTTCTCCACGTAAACCTTCTGTTCCACCACCAGCACCACCCTTGTATGAACTGATACAACCACCTCCACCACCACCAGCAACAATTAATCTATGGTATAAACTAGCACTACCAACTCTAACGTCAGTAGCACCACCTCCACCTGAACCTAAGTTACCAGCACAATCACCACCACCATTATATCCACCTTTATAACCAGAAGGTTTTTCACCGACATTAATCCATAATATTGTATCTTTTTTTATTGAAACTTCACCTACAGAGTATCCACCATTTCCACCAAGTCCAGTATTAGCACCACCACCAGCACCCCAAAGTTCTATTTTAATTTTACAATCTATGTCCGGTATCCATTGGTAAGCATAATTTTGAAACGCAAAATCAAAAACATCACCTTCATTAATGTCAATACTAGCCATTATATCACCTCATTAAATTCCAAAGTTTTAGAAGTACCAGTTATACTACCATTATATTTAATCTGGTTATAATACAATGTACTGGTTTTATCACCCTCATAGTTGGACGTATTAGTTACCGTATCACCAATATCTAAATGAGGATAACCCCTATTTTCGAAAGTATAATCTGTACGTCTTTCATAATAAGCAATAACTTTATCCATGAAAATATTCAATGAATTTTGGTCACTAACCAAAGGATTTTTGATTTCCAAATCAATACCAATTTCATGAATTTTCTTACTAATAGTATTCGCTTTATATGTTATCTTTTTACCATTTATTGTAATATCTCCAGTACCAGTACATACAACTTTCATAGCACTTGCTGTTATCACAGGTTCGCCAACAATTGTTAATGAACCAGTTTTGGAATAAGTTACACCGTCAGCTTCTTCAAAAGTGATTAAATACTCAGTTTCTACAGCATTATCTATATGAGTTGTAGCCAATTGACTTGCCGTTCCCTCAATATTTGGAACATAATAAGTTGATGATAAATTCCTTAATTGAGGTATTCTGTTACTTTTCGGCATCTGCAACATAGCGTGTTGGTTAAAATCTATCACTGGAGTTTCTTTAGTCATCATATCTTTAATGTTAATTACACCATTTCGGTCGATATAAATTGACATACCACCAGCGTTTGCAATTAACTGTAATCCTTCTTTTATGGTCTTACCATTTAACAATGTTCTGGTAGTAATATTTCTTAAATCATCGGATAAGTTTAAAGCACCAGTATAACCAACTGAGTCGATTAAATTATTTGCTAAATCATATAATGAAATACCACTTGACAAATACGTTCCACCATGATATACTGTATCCAATAAAGAAAGTAAGGCTTCACTTTTAATACTAATATTTTTGACAAATCCACTATCAGATACAGATACCTCACCAGTTGTATATCCAGTATACATCGGTATCCATTCTATACTCTCGTCATCTAAATACTGACCATAGAAAAACTTAACACTCTGTCCATTCTCTAAGTACTGTATTAAATTATCTGGATTATCTGGATTATATTTATTTTCAACGTCAAATATTGTAAAGTCAAGTCTATTTGTTGGAAGTTCTGTTGCGAACATATCGGCTGATACTGTTAAAGAACAATCTGAGATATCTCTATCAGTCAATGTATCTACAATACCATAAACCAATTCATGTAATCTAACTCTACGATGTGGAATATTTGTACTATTAAATATAAACTCCATTTTGTTAAATTCTGGTATTTGGTTCTTACTAATATATCTTGGACTAGTTGGATTATGAGTTTCTGTTAAAATTAAAGCGTCATTGTTATAAATATTTACCGTAAAGTCATTTACATAATTATTCATCGTATCATCAAAGATTAATGTCAATCCAGATAGTTTGGTATAATAACTCCCAAAATCTATAGTTATAGTTGGTTTTTCTCCAACGAAGTTACCATCATCATCACTCATTATTGAACTAACAAAACCTTGGTACATGATTTTTTCTGGTTCTCTAGCTAGTAAATTTTTACCAGATAACACAAACCTACCACGTTCCAAAGTTTCATAGGTTCTTGTTACGGTCAGACCAAGGTCGATTGAATTTAACTGAGAATAGTATAAATGTCCATTGTCTGACAAAGTAGAATTTCTTGGTGCATCAGGGTCAGAAACACCAAACACTATTCTAACAGCACCTTCATTACGAACTGGTCTGTCCATTATTTCTTTGTACTGGTCACTAACGTGTATCATATTTCTAACCCCCATGTTATTTATCTAATTCAGTATCTGTTATTTTGGGTAATTATAACCCCATGTCTATAATGTTACATTGACAATTAATATATTCAAGTACTGCACCAGTATTAGTATCAATCTTAAATACTTCTTCGGTGGCATCACCCCAATATACTTTTTTTGTTTCCATTTTACCAGTCAACGCATTATAGAAAGTAAGTTCACCTTCGAATTTCTCAATTTCTTGGAGAATTGATTGCCACTGACTGGCTGTAAGATGTGCCCATTTCAAATTGTTAAACTTAAATAATCTTCTATTGATTTTTTGGGCGACTACCTCACCCATAGCGTTACGTTTACTATCAACCAACTGTTGACGTTGAACTTGTAAACCAGTTGATGGATAAGGTAGTTCTTTACCATTTATTTTAATAAACATTTAATTACCCCCTCTGGAAAGCTGTTGTACCAAGAGTAATTCCCTTGTTAGATGCTATCTTCTGCTGGTTTCTGTAGATTGTTTCACCATCAAGATTGAGAACATTCTCTATAACCTGACTTGAACCTCCACCAGTTTCACTCATAGCACTTGCCACAGCACTAAATACGGCTTCATGAATAGCTTGAACGAATCCAGTATTTTCCAATGGCATTACAGTTGTCTTACCTTGGTATGAACCAATCATTTCTGATTTTCCGTTCTCACCAGCTACGAACTGTTGTCCATCTTCTAAGATACCACCTCTAGCTAACATAGGAATTGGTTTAAGGTTAATAAGTCTAATTTCCCCAGCTTCAAGAAGTCTAACTCCACCGACCCAAACTGACTCCCATTCGAACATGAATACTTCGTTTAACCATGTGATAAACTGGTTTACTAAAGAGATACCAGCATTAACAGCACCTTTGAATATTTCCTTAAATGCGTCAACAATGCCACTCATAGCATTAACCCATGTATCTTTAACGAACCATTTCTTAACATCTTCTTCGAACCATTTGGAAAGTGCTGAGGCTTGCCACCATGTTACCAAATTATTCCAAACTTCCATTAATGTGTTCTTAATTACAGCAACCATATCAGTCCATGTTTTGAGATTGAAGTATGGCTGAACATCTTGTGTCCACCATATATATAAACCAGATGATTTCCACCAATCGCTTATACTATTCCAACCTTCGACGAATACTGACTTAACAGTTTCCCATAATTCAGTCCATTTCTCTGTTGTAAACCATGGTGCTACTGTAGTATCCCACCATATATTCATAGTTTCAATAAATGTGTCGAACATTGACTTAAAACCTTCGATAATACCTGATAAGATATATTCGCCTAAAGGTTTCATATTTTCGGCTGGTGAATGAATACCAAATACATAACAAATGGCATCATATACATATTTGAACAAATCACCAATAGGTTCTACAAAAAATCCTAAAGCACCAATTATACCATCAACAATGCCTTCTACGATGTATCCACCAGCATCAAGTAATCTTAATTCGCATAATGCTTTAAAACCTTCTTTAATTTTGGTTAATGCACCATCAAATATTGCCTTTGTAGAGTCCCAATTGAACACACTTTCTATTAGATATTTAAATCCTTCTCCAATAGGACTACTTCCACCAGTTAATTGCTCAAATGCACCTTTGAATACTCCTACTATAAGGTCTGCTATAGCTTGTAACAAAGCACTGACGTCCAAATTTAATACTATTGTCACCAATGAATCTAGTGCTTGAACAATCAATCTACCGATTACTTCGCCTAAATCTTTCCATTTAATTTTTTTAACAGCTTCATTGAAAGTATCCATAAAACCTTGTGCCAATGATGATATGTTGAAGTTTTTAAGGAAATTCAAACAGTAATCAATTGCACCATTTACTCCACTAGCTAAAAAAGTACCAATTCCAGTCCAATCAATTGTGTTAACTGCTTCTTGGAATAATTCTCCCATTGACTTTCCAATTAGTGAAAAATCAATTTGCTGTAAAAACAAAGTAGCTGTATAAAGGACTGTATTAAATCCATTACCAATTGTTTCTCCTAGTAATTTCCAGTTAAATCCTTCAAAGAAACCATTAATGAGGTCTGTTATTCTAGTGACCATTTCAGTTATCTGTTTTCCCACATTTTCCCATTTGATAAATTCATTAAGTTTACCCAAATAGTAACTGAGTTTTAAACCAATTAATTTACCAACTAGTGACCAATCATCATCTTCAATAGCATTTCTAATATGGTCAAGAAAACTACCTAACTTAATACCATAGTCGATTTCACCAGTTTCTTCATTTAGTTTACGTGTGATACCTAACCAATCAAGTAATCTATCTCTAATGTCATTGGCTTTTTGTCTAATATTAACCAATAAACTATCATATTCTTGCATTGCGTCAATTAATTCTTGACTTATTCCACCACCAGCACCTTCTAATGATGAACCACTACCACTATCGTCATTATCTGAGATACTGTTTAATTCGTCAAATGGTGCTTGTAATTCTTTAAGTTTCTTTTTAGTCTTATCGGCTTTATCAGAAACATCATCTAAACCGTCACCAATACCAGACATGGCATTATCTGTATTTTTAATTGGCTCTGGTGCGAATCCAAAGAATCCAGCAATAATGTTAAATAAGTCTGTCAAAACCATTACCACGGCTCTAACGTAAGGTACTATTTTACCTAATATTGGAATGAAGGCATTACCAATAGCACGACCAAGAGATAAGAAGTTTTCCTTTAATAACCTCAATTGGTTAGCTGGTTGCTCAATAGTTCTAGCAAAGTCGTTCATAGCTAATTGACCGTTATTAAGTGTACCAATGTATCTTAAAATCATCTTTTCGCCCTGTGTCATATTACGCACTGATTTTTCAATACCCAATGATGCTGAAATAGCCTTCAAACTAGCTTCGGTTAAGTCATTACCATACTTATATACAGTTTCGGTCTGACCAACTAAACCAGAACGTAAGTCAGCTAGAGCCTGTTCAAATGGTACGTTAACCAAAGATGATAAATCGACTGCCATTAAGGTCATATTCTTACCTAACTTCGCCGCCGCTTCGTTTGTTAATCCCATAGAACGTGCTAAAAGAGTGTAAGTACCTACAGCTTCTCTAAGATTGTTGAGGTCAAGTCCACTCAGTTCTGATATGTTTCTTAAATATTTATCTGTTTCTTCTGCCATAGTTCCAAGGGAAACGTTGAATAAGTTAACTGTTTCAATCATATCCATAGAAGCTGTTATAGCTGTCCCCATGGCTCTACCTAATCTAGCGAATAGATATATATTGGCTGATAAGTTGAGTAACTTAAAACTATTACCTAAACCACGAATACCATTAGCACATCTGTTGGCATCTGTACTTAAACTTCGCATAGCACCAGCCATACGATTAAGTCGTCTATTGTTTCCATCAAAAGTACTCTGACCACCACGAACAGTGTTAATTAAACCTCGCATGGAGTTAGTGGCTCTATTTGCGTTTGCAGTTACTCTAATATTAAGATTTTCGCTCATTTATTTCAATCCTCCTCAAAACGAGAATTTAATTGCTCCATTTTGTACATAAACCTAGACTTAATATCATCTTGTTTACTCACAGCTACTTTTTGTCTAAGTGGTTTGTCAGGATACTTGCATTTTTTGTCCATACAAGAACCTATAGCTAACTGAATATATCTACCCATAACCCACATATCCAAGTCAATATTGTCTTGTTTCAAAGAAAAAGCCTTGATAAAAGGCTCTAGTTCTTTCGGGGTCATATCCCAAAAGTCGTTGTAACTAATGCCTAGCATCAAAGCCTGTGGAAGAACATTTTCAGTTATATTTTGCCATATACTCTTGTACTCAACTGCTTCGTCAGTACTTGAAGTAGTGGGTGTATCATTTACTGACGCTGTTTGAAAAAACTTGTGGACTGTAGCATATCCATTAAGTTAGCAGTTAATTCTGCAATATCATTATTTTCGTCATTTGCATATGTTTCTAATAAATCATCACACGTTTCTCTATTAACAAACTTCTTTCTATTATGGTTCATAGCACCAAAGAAAAGGTCTGATAAAATACTAACCATCTTGAACGGTTTAGTTTCAAGTGCTTCGAAAGATGAAACGTCAATATCTTCCATATGTCTAAATGAGTTAAAAGTAAAAGCAAGTGTATATGTCTTTCCGTTAATTGTAATCTCCATTTATATTCACCTCATGAATTATTTTCTCTTTTTTTATTCAGTTTCTGTTGTAATTTCTGTTTCGGCTGAGATGTTGATAGACATTTTTCTAACTTCGTCTACACCGCCACCAATTGGAATGATTGTGAGTTTACCTTTCCATGAGAACTTACCATCTACACCATCATCACCGAACTGTAACTGGAAGTCCTGTTGTTTACCTTCGAGTGCTTTAATTGTCTTGAATACTGCTGTATCATAGTTAGCTTCGAAAACTAAATCTGGTGCTTCCTGTAACCCAAGAATAGATGTTTTCATTGTTTTTGCTGATAAGTCAGTTGTATCCAACTTAGTTGGTGTTGAACCCATATCAGGGAAAGATGTGATGTCACATAATTTTGTATATGTTGGTGACTCAGGTGTTGCTTTATACATCAAAAATGTACCTGCTGTTGAACTAGCCATTATTGATTACCCCCTAAAAATTGTGTTGTGCTTATCTACCGTACATGAATACCTTAACACCCATCTAAAGATTGATGTATCTGCATAATTAACAACTTTACTTGATGAAGTTCTTAACATACCTAATTGTGTATTCATAACATTATCTATTTCGTTTCTAATTTTTAAACAATTTGTTTGTGATTTATTTCCAAAAGTGAAGATATTTATTTCATAAGATATATTAGAAGCAAACTCACCAGCACTATCCAAACTATTAATATCTGTTGAGTTAGAAATTTCTTCAAATGTAACGCATGGGAATTTAGGACTAGTAGCTTCATATGGTGACTGAATAACTATATCTGGGAACTTTTCCTCCAAAGAAAGTGTTAATGTGGTCAATACTTTATTCCTAATATCAATCATTTTAACTTCACCTTCTTTAAATGTTTATTTAGAGTTCTCTTAATTATCCTTCGACCATATAAATATGTTTTGTGCATATAAGGCATAGATGGTTTACCTTTTGTCCAACCTCTTAACTGACCACTTCCATCAACCCACTTATAAGGGTTTGGGTCACTCTCAGTTGTAGGATACCACCAACCCATTTCACCATGTTGGTTAACATCGTATGTCCAACCAGCTGGAACTACTGGGTGAGGATTTTCAGAACCAACAATACCTGTACCATATTCAAAGAACATACCAATTTCACTATCAATTACTATCATGAATCCATTGTCAACCTTAATTGAATTTACGGTAGTTCCAATACTTTCTGGAATGTCATATTCTGTAATATATTGCTTTAATCGTTTCTCCAACCTCACCACAACTTCGGCTATACCATCATCAATAGCTTTATTGAAACTATCATAATATTTTTCAAGTTGTTCAACACCTTTTGCATAATCAAACAAGTTAATTTCCAAAGTAGGCATTGTCAAACTCTCCTTTTTAATCCATAATAGGAATTATTAATACTTTCTCTAATGGTATCCACCATAAAGTCATATGTTGATGTTATATCCTGTTCAGTTGCTGGTTCAGTTAGAAATATCAAAGTGTCCTTAGTAAACGGTTTACCCATTTCTGTACACACTGCATCAAAGTTGCTTTCTTGTCCAAATATATCTCTAATAATCAATCCATTAGCTGGATATAGATTTATTCTGGCTTTCTTAACTGGCTCATACTGTTTTATGGTAGAACCAGTGAAAAAACCATCTTCGTCTGTTTCTTTAACTATTGTAAAATCACTAGTATACCAAATATCCACCTTGTTCTTTTCACAAGTTCTCATTGTGTAACCTCCCTACGTGTAGTAAAGGGTGTCTTAACAAACGGTGTAATTTCTCTCAAGAGTGAAGGTGAGATATCAGCACTTTCGTAAGTTCGTGATATACCGTTCTCCATGTGATATGTCTGACCCTCAACACCTTGTTTATTATACAATTCAATCGCAATTCTAACTTGAATATTTTGGTATTCTTTTTCTACACTAGTGGTGTTTCTTATATCACAAATTACATCAGATGCACAATCCAAGTAATATTGTAATAAATCATTTTGACTTTCGTCCTGTAGATTTAGTAGTCTTTTTAACAACTCCAACTGCACCATCTTTGTCACCTACTTCAATATCTACTTTCTTCTTTTCCTCTGGAAACATTAACACTTCACCTTGATAAATACCAAATTTGCGATTAACTTCATCTAAAGTTAGTACTTGACCATCTTTATATTTTGTGGTATACTTTGTACTAATAACACCAGTAGGGGTCACTGAAACCCCCACTAGTTTATCGTCAATTTTGGCATATAACTTTTCGTCTTGGTAAACGAACATTATATCACCTCATTTATATTAGCCATTTGTTACAATCTGGCACATTTTGATAGCCTTTGATGGCATCTTTCTTTCGTATGACTCTTTAGCAAAGAGAACTGACTCTGGAATACCAACGTCTGTTGTAACGTCACCCTTGAATGAGAATCCGTATGGGTGCATTGCTTCTCTTACTCTAGTGTATAAGAAGTCCTGTCCACCAAACTTAGCTGGGTCTCTATCCATTTCAGATGGAACATCAACTGGTGCTGACGCAAATCTCATTGAGCCTAAACCAAGAACATAAGTTGTATATTCTTTAGAACCACTAGCACTTGCACTATCACCAACTGGAACGTTATCATTGATTATTACTGTCATACCATTAACTGTACCAAGTGGTAACGCTCTTGTAATACCAGATGGGTCAGTATATTTTGAGTATTCAAGTAACTGTAAGTTAGCAAGTCTGTTAGCTACTGCTGAGTGCATGATAGCAAGTGTAAAGTCTGTAGCATTGTCACCACACGCTTTAATTGTAGCATCTGAAAGTGTTGTAGCACCGATTAAGTTAGTGTCGGCAACGGAATCTGTAGCAGTTGCAATACTATGAGTATGTGCTGTCCAATCTGCATCACCAGTAATACCGAATACACCTTTTAAGATACCAATAAATGTTTTCTGTCTTTGTTTAATCCAGAAGTTAGCTACACCTTCAACAACCTGTTGCATTGGGTCTGCACCACTGTTAAAGTCTTTAATAAATGATTTTACATTCCAACCCTGTTGTCTACCATATACACAGCCTGAGTATGAACCACCTTTGAGTTCTTCTGTTGCAATGTCGTTAACACCATTGTATACTCCTGGTGTACCTGTTAAGATGTCATAGAATGGTGTAGTATAGAAGTTAGAACCTGTTGAAATTAATCTTTCAATTTCTGCATCATATACAACTGCACCTGAGTTAATCATTGATGTTAAATATACGTCAGGTGTATTTTTCCATGAATAGTTGAAGATTTCCTCGTCATAAGGAAAATTTAAATTTGTACCAGCCATTTTGCATTACTCCTTCATCTAATTAATGTTGAATATAATTCGGGATTTTCATTTTTAATTTTTACTTTTTCAGCATATGATAATTTCATAAAGTCTGATTTTGTTATTTCTGTAGAGCCACCACCACTTGGGGGTTGTGGTATTTTGGAAAACTCAGTTCTTATATTATTTTCCAAAGCTGATTTTGTTGATGTGAACACGTCTATAAATTGGTCTACGTTAGTAGTAGTCTTTTCAACATCATGATTTACTAGAATACCTAACATCTTTTCATATTCATCTTTTGGTACACCAGCAACTGTTAACTTCTCTTTAGCTGTTAATAAGTTAGCTTGGAATTTTACCTCGTTTTCTCTAGCTTCTAGTAACTTTGACTGTTCCTCAATCTGTTTCTTAGCCAATTCCTCGGCTGTCATTTGACTTTCACGTTCCCATTTAGCCTTTTCTGTAGCTAAAATGTTGGGGAGTTCCTCTTGCCATTTCTTCTGAGCCGAACTTACACGTCTGTCACCTTCAACTTGTAACTGTTGTTTTAATTCTTCTTCACTATAATACTTGATACCTTCGATTTCCATAATTTTCCTCCAATCCCACAATAGTTCAATGCCCTACTGTGTTATCCTAATTCATTATCCTATTATTTTCCAAAATTTAAACACGAATATTAATCTTTAATCAATTATTGGGTTTACAGTGGGTTCATTAACTGGTTCAGAAGGCTGTTGTCCAGCAAAATTATCACCCCAAAAAGATTTACCACGTTCAATGAAATCATTAACATCTGATACTAAATCAACGATTGTTAAGCAGTCTGCTGGGTCTAATGTCTGAGTTCCAATCAAGTTCATATATGCTTGTGTCTTGACCAATAAGTTATTATTTTTATTTCTACTAAACTTGATATTTATATCCAATAGTGATAAATTAGTTCCAGACTTAGCGTTAAGAATATTAAGCATAATTTTAAGTGCCATCTTTTCAGAACGTTTAAATGTTAATTCCTTATTTCTGGCTACAATTTCGAGGTCAGCCCAACCGTCCCTTAATTCTACAGCCTGTCCAGTATCTCCTCCACCACCAGCACGATTGTTCCTATCTGGAATACCAATGAGAGCGTAGATAAATTCTTCAAGTTCTTTTGAGAAACTATTCATTCCATTTTGGTCAAGATTGTTTACAATGTTCTTAATATCAGTTTGGTTATTAGTAGTATTTTTGAGTGAAATAATACCAGCTTGTCGCATAGCTTCATATGAGTTCTCGTCAACATCTGCATTGATGAAAACCAATAATGATTGTACAACTTGGTCTATATCATCAAGTCTACCACTTTCCAAATCATTAAGAGCGTTCATAACGTCAATACATAATTCCCAGTCACCAATTCTCCAAAGATTATTTGGATATTCAATAATTGGAATACCCCCAACTGAGTATGGAGTGAATACAAATTGGTCATTAACATCTGGATAACTTCCATCTTTTACCATACACTCATATAATCCAAATTCAGTGTAAATATAATAAGTGATTACTGATTGTCCAAGATAATTAGTACTAGCGAAGTAGGTTACACCCATTACTGGTCTTTCGGCAATAGTATTTTCATAAACAACGAATGTTGTGGAAGGATTTAACAACCTGTCCTCAAATGGAACTTCATCACCATACACACCATCTGTAAAGATGATACGATATGCAGTACCACATATTGATTGATATTCTGCAATCTCTTTGTCAACACTAGCTTTATCTTCATACGCTACTACTTGATTGAGCATTTCAATCTGTTCTTTTTTATCAGCACTAGCTTGTACATACTGGATTGGAGTACCTAAAAAGTATCCAGTAATAGTTCTTGTAATCATCTGAGCGTGATTTATCACCAATTTATTGTTAATTTCAGGTCTTATCAACTTCTTTTTATCAATAATTGGCTGTCTACCATTTCTATAATTTACCAAATAATCTATTTCTGATTTATTAATATTATGGGTATCAATAACCCCTTGTAAGCACCCAACTACATTTACAAAATCGTGCATATCTTGGGGTGAATAACTAGTTAGTAATTTGCGTCTACCTCTTAAAATCATATACCAACACTTCTCCTATCTATAATCTTTATACTATTTCCTTGTAAATCTTGTACCAATTGAGCCATCATAGCTAAACTGTCAGGAGCATCATCATGAGGAACTTTTCCAGTTTGTGTAAATGCGTAAACATCTTTCATGAATTTAGCGTATTCACATTGCGTTGGATAAGTGCTAGGGTGTTTAAATACAAAGTTCTTTTTAACAAAGTCACTATATGTTATAATCTTTGTCATTTTGTTATTACTGGAGTAGAAAGTCCTTATGGAAGTATTACCACTCAATTTATTAATAATTTCTTGTAAATCTTCGGCATAATAGTTACCACCATTGTTACACTCTACGTCACCCCTAACAACATTATGTTCTACCCATTTATTAGCAACCAAAGGTCTAGTCACTTCTGGAAGTCCATTATTATAAACAACATCTTCAATATATACAAGGTCACCATATACATATCCAATTGGACTAGCTACGTTGTCACTACCTAAGTTCTTACTATCACAAACAGCTATAATTGTATCAGGTCTTTCGTTAGGAAGATTGAAATAGAACTGTAAGTCCTCTTTGTGATAGAGTAATCCTTCACGTTCAACAGGTTCTTGTCTATATAGAGCGTTGAAACTTAGTTCATCTAAAGTCAGTTCCTGATTCTTATAATAATTTGTAGAAAATCCACCCTTAAAATTAAAGTTGCTCTCTCCGTTTTCGTCATAACATGATAATTTTATACTTTTAAATCTAGGATTACCTTCGTGCATTGCTTCTAATTTAGACATTGGGTCATGTACTGACCATCTAGTAGCAATATGAATTTCTTTGGCTGATTCCAATTTTCTTTGGGTTGAGTTGACTGAGTATAACTGCCACAATTTATCAAGTCTGGAAGGTGACATGGCTTCTTCAATACCAGATACAAGGTCGTCGCAATACAAATAATTACTAGCTTCACCTCTACCAGTCATAGAACCTCCTATAGGTATGAAACCAATACTAGGATATCGTTTAGTAACTTTTAACCAAATCTCTAATTTTTTAGCGTTTTGATTAACTAAACGTGATTCTGGAAAAACTTCCTGATATCTTGGGTTTTGGATTATTTCCATGACACCAATGTAAAAACTAGATGTTATAGCTTCTGAATAAGACAATGCTAACTGGGTATTTTCTGGATATTTACCTATAATCCATGCTAAAAATCTTATACCAAATGTTGTTTTACCAACACGGGGTGGACATGATATTAGTAATATATCGTACTTGTCATAAATTTCCATATCATTAAGACTTTCAACAAGTTCAGCCATATGATGTTTTCTATGATAATAAAACCCTTTATTAGTAGCATTTTTATCTTCATCAATCTCCAAATAGGTATTAAAGATACCAAAGTCATACGGTGCGACAAGTTTTAACACATCTAAGTACAAATTGTACAAATCTACAAGTTCAGAACCATCTTTTGTTGGTAATTCTTTCTCAATGTTTGGTATGACCACGTTTTTATAATGTTCAATTTCGGGAATGGTCATTTTATCACCTCATTTTCCAAATGTCCTTACCTAAATCCAAAGCCTTTTTATATGCTTCAATGTGTTCTACGTTACCAAATGTCCAAAATTCAGTGCATTCATTTACATTTTTTAGGTCATTTCCAAATAAAAACTTGTATCCATTACCATAATCTTCTTCAAGAAGGTCTAATATGACATCACGTTTGGTAATCTCGTCATAGTTAATACATAAATAAACTTTTCTCATTTCCATAACACTTTCACCTCTTTTTCTGAGCCATTTAACATTACTACTGGATACTTAGTACCTGAGTTTGGCATATACATACCTTTTGCAACATAATCTCCATATGTGGTAAAACTACTAACTACTATATTGGTAAAATCTACCATTTTTATAGACTCATTTCTAGTGTCCAATACAATTTTAGCTGGGAAATCCATAGCTGGTGTGTGAGTATGACCACTGAAAAGGATATCCAAGCCATCAATTGCGTACTTAAACTTATCTACTTTACTTTTTGAAGCACCATGATGTAATCCAATAGTATATACTTGTTTTTGGTTAGGGTCTTTCTTTCGGCTACCAAAGGATACTTTTATAAACCCAAGATTAGTTCTGTACAAATCTTCCAAATCTAGTTTAGCCATTACATCATACATGGGACAATCGTCAACTTCAATTAGTGAACGTGCTTCGTGATTACCAGATACACAACCAAGTATTTTGTCTTTTATCGGTCTTAGGATATTAGCCAACTCTCTTTTTTGGTCACTTGGTTTCATGGTCTGGGTATAGACATTACTTTTGGACATTTTCAATCCATTGTCAATCATATCTCCAAGTAGAACAACTCTGGCATCATCATTTTGGATAACATCTTCCAACCATCTATCCAAAGCATTTTTATCGTGTAATGGTGAGCCAATATGCAAGTCACCAATCGGGTAGATATCTAACTGTTTGTGACCTTCTATCACGTGTTTTATAAACTCCATATTCTTCTCCCTTTCAAGTTACCTTATGCTAACTCCTTTTTTATTTTTTTAAGAAATTTTTTGAGGTAACACTTTTCCCTTTTTTTTGTGTCTAATTCAGTATCTGCTTACTTTTGGGAAATCAAACCAGTTTTGGAAGATTATTTAAACACAGTTTGGAGGAGGGAGGAGGATAGACCCTTTTTTGTTTTTTCGGGTGATTACGGAGGTCATTTGCTTTACTGAGTCACAGTGACATAGTGGTAGGGTGTCAACGTGTTAACGCTTTAACGTGTCATAGCATATGATAACGATTATTAATAAATAATTAATGTTATGTGATAGTCACTACTATGTACTACCCACTACTAGGTACTATCCACTAGTAATTAATAATTATTATTGTTTATGTACAGCCTTCCATAATTTACCACACCCACATAAAAAAAAATAACCACTATCAAACAACAATTAATGTCATTTAACAATGGTTATTATATGATACATTATACATTCTTTAGTAATTCTTTAAATACAAAGTAGGGCAATAGGAATATACCCAACACTCACGACCACCTCCCTTCACATACTGCATACTATATATTATGTCAACGTGGTTGTATATATTACAATTGTATTAACTTCATTCATTGGAATATTTACTTTCTTTTACTTTCTTAGCAAATTCATGCAATAACTCATTAACCGCTTTTTTACGTTCGTCATATGGTCTATTATAATCAGATACAATACTCTTAGCCATATTCTCATACTGGTTTATAAATTCATATGATACCTTAACGTTTTTACTACGTAACGGTGAGTACCCTGTAGATATGCATAAACCTTCAATATCGTAATAATCACATGCCCACCCTTCTATTCTTGTACTATATGCTATTGGATTTGTGAAATATAACAAATATTGAATTGAACAATCGCCAGTACCTAAGATTGAACGATATTCTTCTCTAATCGCCTTTTTAGTTGTTTTAAATTTCATTATAAAACCTCCTTATATTTTATACTTTTCGTATATCCATCAAACTCGTATAATTTTATTCTTCTTCATCTTCATAACAACATTCGTTTGCATCTTCTTCTGTGTCATACTCAGCACCACAGACCGGGCAAGTATATACTTCCTCTATACATTCTATATCATAACCACATATATACCCAGTGTCACCATCTTCAAGACATCTAATGCCATCTGCCCACGCTTCACGCTCACCATCTACGTAATCAGATAATAAACAATTGTACGCAGTTTGGTCACATTCACTTAATATTTGACTTGCTGGATAATACATTCCACAAATCTCATAATCTGGATATGATTCATTTAAATATTCCTCAAAATATTCTTCGTCAAAGTTCTCAGCTAAATAGTTTAATACGTCCTCAATATCTTCCATTTCAATACCATTTAATATATACTTAATCATTTTAATACCCTCCATCATATTAATTTACTATAGTTATCAAACGCACAATCTTGGCAAAGTATATCGCCGTCAATCTCAAACACTCTATCACCCTCATAAAGTTCTTCTCCGCAACTATCGCATACGTACACGTGTTCTGGTTCTTCTATATATCCAGTAGTTTCAATTCTCTTTATCATTGGATTATCAATCATTTTTTTTATCACCCTTCTATAATACTAGTTAAATATTTTGCTGTTTCTTCCAACTTTTCCCAATCTTCTTTATCAGTATAAAATATATCTGTCATATGGTTGCACTGTTCTATTGTTATAATATCAGCAAGTAACAATAATGATTTAAGCATATACACTTCATTTAATGATGATTTAACGATACTTTTAAACATTTTGTAGTATTCTCCCTTGGAATATTTACCCCATAATTTAGCGTCATAGACCTCTTTATTAATGAAATAAATCAAATCTTCTTTATTAATTGAATTTTTCACCATGATATAAGACCTCCCAAAATAAATAATGCCATTGCGATACCAAAACTAAAGTATATACAAAAATCTTCTACTTTCCTCATTAGTAAGCCCCCTTATATTGATAATTTTATTATTCGTTATCTAAATTACAATCAATCGAATATGCTTCCGTATATGCGTCGTCCTCGTTCATACCTTTCTCTAAAAACTTATTATAATTTTCTTTTAATAATTCATCATTGTTATAATCCATTTTTTTCACTCCTTAACCATAAATATAATCGTACAGTTCCTGTTTATCTTCTATTGGTGTCGCCCCCTGCCCCCAACAAGACCAATCAAAAGAGAAATAATTATAATAACTATTATCTTCTATGTCTTGTAATAGTTGAGCAAGACAGCCTTTATCATTTTTAATTCCGTCAATTACAAAATCTTTTAAAGATTCTTGCGTGTAAATACAATCTGTTAAGTCATTTTCATTTGCAAAGTTATACATATCGTCAAGTGATATATTGTCGTTATTTATCATTATTTTTAATTTCTTTAAAATTTTATCTTCCATTTTTTTTCACTCCTTAATACTATTAACCATTCTATCCAATAATATGTTAAAGTTCTTTAATTCAAGTTCTTTCTTATTTCTACTTCCAAAATACTTTATTAAGGCTTGTACAATCTTGTTTGCTGTGCGATAGTGAAATGTGCTGTAAATCCATTCCATAATATTAACCATTCAATTTCTCCTTTTGGTGTGTAATGTTCTCCGATTCCTTTATACTTTTATTATGTACCAATATGTATTTTTTATTCCTCCTTTGTAGATTTGGTAAATGTTTTCTGTTGTTCTTTATGTTCTAATAATAACACGTCCTGCATATAATGTAAAGTGGTAATATTGCACAAATAAAATTGTGTTTTATAGTGCAAGTTGCACAATTGAGGTATGCCTTCCTTTTTAATGCGTGTGTACGTGCATATATGCGTGTAGCACATTGCACAAATTTTGTCAATAGAGAACGTTTGTTCGGTCGATTTACTTTAGTGCGTTAAAGCGTTAATGCATTATCACTTCACCGTGTCGCTGACGGAATGTGACATATTGACACACATATAGGGTTTGAAAGCTAGGTCTGCCAGAATTTTCCATATATGGTTTGAAAGATGATGTCGTCGAGTTGTTACGATAAATTTCAAGTTGAGTTATTTAGGTGACCAATTCTATTACCAAAGATACTTATATTTAATTTCGTCGAGTTATTACGACGTTTTAAGGATAAAAATTGATATTATGCTTGACATTGATATCCAAATGTGGTATAATTTACTTATAAAATACAAAGGGGGAAATAATATGGGATACAGTATTGAAGAAAAAGAGTGCGATGTGGTGTATGATGTGTACTACAATAAGACAAGGGTATATACCAATGACCAGAAGTGCATGACCAAGTTTAAGAAGGCTAACTGGAAGATTGTGGGAACTCAGGAAGAAGATGGTAAGATTATAGCCATGAGGTTTGAAAGTGAGGGATTTCCAATAACTGCCAGAGATATTACTAAACCCAAAAGGAAGGGTAATCCGAATGCATTTGGACGTAACGCATGATTTTAGGTCAAAATCGTCGAGTTATTACGGTGATTTGAAAGCTAAGTGTGTTTGGGTGAGTAATTGATGGTTTGAAAGTAATGGTTTGAAATTGTCGATTTAATACGTGGTTTGAAAGCTACTCCTTCGGGGGTAGTTTTTTGCTGTCCAAGATATCCCATAAATGGAAAAACCTCCCAAGGTCACCCAAGGGAGGAAAAAGGAGGGAATATAAGAGTGTGTATTATAATGCCCCACTTAGGGCAGTCCCCTATATTTAGTTGTTTAAGCCCATTTTGGCAATTTGTTCCTTGATGGCATCTGCATCAGTTGTGTTAGTGTTGTTAACTTCCACCTTAGTGGTTTCCACATAGCCATGAACAGTTTTGAGTTTGAAAATATTGGAAACAGCATATTTGTCCAGCTTCCCAAAGTATCTCATTTCCATAATCTGGTAGGCATGATTTATCAAGTCAGCTTTGAACCCCTGACCTTTACGCCATTGATTGATAGTTTCACGATTTGTACTCAACCAAAGTTGAAGCATAGGTGGTGAAGGCTCTAGGTCATTTTCTTCCACATATTGGAAAAATTCAATGAGTTCCCTAGTTAGTTCTTCTTCCGTCCACTTTCCAGCATAATCACGTCTGTTTTTCTCCAAAGACCTGTTAAATATTGGTAGAGTTTTACTCATAAATTCGCTTTCGTCACCAGATGGTTTGGTTTTTACCTTCTCCAAATTCTCGGGTGTCATATTTTTCGCTCCAGCATTCTCTGGACAAGTATGGATACCTTTAGCTTTTCTAGGCATGGTATCACCTCCATAAAATTTCGTATTATATTATAGTATCCACCAAAAGATGGAAATTTAAACCTTGCCTTCGGCTATCCAAGGAAATCCAATAAATCCTTATAAAACATTACATTCCTTACACCCCTTACACAACCAAAATATCTGTAAGAACCATGTGTAATGTCCCAAAACCCAGTATCCACAAGGCTTATCCAAAATATCAACCCAAAATCCTTACACATTACACTCAATTCCCTATTCTCTATATATTATATATATTCTAATTTATTATTCTTTTACTTTCTAAATAAGTGTAAGAAATAATATACAAAAGAGGGTTGTAAGCATTGATTTTACGGTCTTACACTTTTTGGTTGGTGAAAAATCCTTCTGTAAGAAAAGTACCTCAAACCCGCATAAATACGTTCTTACACTTTTAAGGCATTTTTGGACTATCTGTAAGAAGTGTAAGGTTTTGTGCAACTTGTACAATAGAAATACCCCCTTTGTGCATTTTGTATATTGTGCAATCTGTACAAATTAGAGGGTATATTTTAGTTATTTATTGTATATATTTATACTTCATAATAATCTCCAGTATACAAACTTATATATTTATCGCATATTGGACATAAAATTATTGATTCAGTTGTTTTTTTTACCATAACTATCTATAAAATCTTCTTTCGTAAATTCTAAAAGCGAATGACAGTTTGAACAAATAGCCCTAAATGTAGTTGGTTTACCTTCGTATATAACTTTTACCAAAATTAATCCCTCATTCCTACTGTTTTAAAATCCCACTTTATTTTAACCCCACTACTCGTTGTTAAAAACGCTTTATATGCTGGGTCAAGATATGATGAAACTATTTGAATACCATATCCAAGGTTAGCTAACTCTCTGGTGGCTCTTTCTGATATATAACACGTATTTAATACAACCTCAAATTTTCCTTCTTGTATTGCATTATTTATATGTTTAGAGATATATTCCAATTCCTCATGTAACGCTTGATTTATGTCTATGACTTCTTCTGTACGTTGATATGCAGTAGTTGCACTTACTAAATTAATATTATTCACTTTGGTAACCCCCTTTATTTAAGATTCTGATATGGCTATAATAGCGTAAGTACTAACCACACCCTTATAATTAACTGTACTTTCTACTGTAACCCTTACAACGTTTTCATCATAAATGTCCTCACTTTCATCATGAAAATGAACTTCGGCATCTTTTGGACAGTGTTCCAAAATCATAAGTAATTATTGGACTTTCATTATGTTTCCTCCCCTAATATCTCAATTTCTTCTATTTTAAATTCACTATCATCATAGCTCAGAATTGTGGCATTTTTACACCCTCCATAATTATCTGGATTAAAGCATAAATAATTTTTCATATCTTCGATTTCCCAAGAACAATCAAAACATAATTTACCACAATCCATTTTCTCACACATATTTAATTCCAATTGATGTTTTCTCGCTTCTGCCATTTCTCTTGTGGAATAAGTTTCATGAGCAATATCATAATAATCTTCCCAACAACCACCAGTTTCTCGTACTTGGTATACTTTCATCTACTCCACCCCTAACTCTTTTAACTTATCTGCGTGTTGCCATTTCCAAAACCCACAATGTCCATTAAAAGTTTCTCTTAAGGTACACTCTTCTATATCAGAACATATTTCACAATCATTTGTATTAAAAACATCACTTACTACTAACTTCAACAACTCTTTCAACTTTGCATTTTCTTTCTGCAATCTTTCTTCTATACGGTATAATCTACTTGATTCAGCTTTATAATAATCTGCTCTTTCAGTTTCATTTGACCATGGTACACAACTCATATTACAACTCACTCCAATCTAACCTTTGGTCACAAGCATCACAATGTTCCATATTATCATCAATACACTCCCTGCAATTCGGACACAATGGTTCATCGTTATATACCCAATAAGGTGTTTTTGCCGTGGCTAATTCCATTTTAGCTTTCATTTTTTCTATTTCCCCTGGTGTTAACCCTGTATCTTCATAAGCACCTAGTCTGTCAATAATTATATCTTCCATTAATCCCATATCGCAAAAGGCTGTTATATCCCAATGGTAACCTAATCTTGGGTCACCCATTTGAGTTAATCTCTCCATGCTTATTCCTCCTAATTTATTTTTTTTAATTCTACTATAGGCTAATAAATGAAGTCTATCTGTTGCAAAACCTAATTGACAAATAATTTCTTCTGAACTATCAGAAACACAAATTCTACTAATATTTACTTTCAATTTCTCTATTATTTGTTTCTTTTCTTTTGGTTTTAGTGGTACATCTATAAGTATCATGCTTATTTAACCTCCTGTAACCAAAATTTACCTTTACATTCCGTACAATCTTGAAGCGTGTTAGAACGGTCGCACTCAAATTTATAATCAACATAAATTGGACATATGTCTACAAAATCGTACATATCGACTAAAAGAGGGTTTGGAAACAATTTTAAAAACTTTTTCTGCCTACTCTCTACAGGGTGTTCATCACTCCATTTTTGGACTATTTCAATATACTCTGGTGTAACATTACTAATCTTATTGCACAATAGACTATTGTTGATACCACAGTCATCACATGTGATACTTGCACACATTCTCTTCCGTTCTTCTTTATAAACCAAAATGTTACTGCAATCTTTTACCACGCTACTTCCTCCCTTCAAAATAACGACATAATAATGCTGATAATCTTGGAAACATTATATATTTATATTTAATATTACAAGCGACTTCTCCACGGTATATTACACAATCTTTACAGTTCCCACAATGTTTATATATCCTTGGATTCATTATTACCCTCCTTTAATTTTCCTTCCAAATATAACTTTTGTTTATATCTTCTCCAATTTTTGGTATACTCATTTCGGGTTTTCTTATCCAATTTATAGTTACTCCAGTTAGCTTTTCGGTAGCTTCTTAAACTGTTTTTCCTAACCTCACTGACAATGTTACCAATAGTACCTTTGGATACACCATACTTCTCAGCAAGAGTAGACCATGACCAGTTTCCAGTTTTATACAATTGTAATATTTCCTCACGCTGTTCGTCAGATAACTTTCTTCTTCGGTCTTGTAATCCTTTTAATTTAATCTTTTCACTTTTATATGGCATATCCAAAATCTCCTATCACATTTTATATTTACTCTTGTTATAATCTTGAATTACATATATCCCCCAACATATTATTATCATGAAGTGAATCAACCATGATGGTGAACCTCCAAAGTAATATGTTAATAATTCACACACTAACACTATTCCGAAACAAATTAATTCGAACATTTATTCTCCCCCCGACTCTAAGTAGCTTAATAACCTTCTTCTGTATTCTGGATTGTGAGTAACCCTTAAACAACTCTCCACTAATCTTTTATCATTAGATGTTGGAACTTCTTTTTTGTTTACTAATTTACAAATTTTAATGGCAATTCGTTTATGGGGTGTATGGGTGTGAAGTGCTTTATTATCAGTATTATACACAACCCACCCATCTTCGAATGGTCTAAATTTTACCACCAAAATTCCCCCTATTTTGGATTTATTAATCTCCTTTGTATTATTTATTTGTACTTCCAAAACCACCGTTACGAACTTCCTCAACATCATCATCTTCGGTTAAACAATATTGGAGGATAATACCCTGCATATATGCTTCACCTTTTTTAACTTTAAGTATATTGTGTCTATAACTATCGTTAGTAATCTTAACCCAAATATGTCCTTCGTTATCTGAATAGAAGTAATCAGAATCAATGATACCAATTGTATTGTCAAGCTGTGTTCTGTATTTAAAACCTAAACTACTTCTTGGAACTAAAGCTAAGAACTTGTCATGTTCTAAGGAAACCCTTATTCCAGTTGGGAACTTGATTGTTTCATTTGGCTGTAATTCAAAATCATATGGAGCGTAAAAATCATATCCAGCACTGAACTTAGTTGCTCTTTTTGGAACTTTAATATCATCATACATCTGACCTAAATCTATTGCTTCAAACTCTCCTACTGGTACATTTTCGGCTATATCTTTAAAGAATTGACTAGCTGATACTTTCATAAATTTGTTTTTTAAATTCATATTATATATCCTCCTTTTTCTGTAGGTAATTATTTAACTCCCTTACAAGTATTATTATATCTCACTGACCAATAATTGTCAACACTTTTTATTAATAATTTTCATTTCTTTCAAAGTCAAGTTCATCTTCTTCTAACTTCTCATAGTAGCTATCTTGCCAATACTCAACGTCTTGTTCTAAATCCCAAATTTCATCATTTAATCTGTAAATATCTTCTTTTAATCTATCAATTTCATCATTCAACTTATCAATTTCCATAAGATGGTCTACTTGGATTTCTAATACTAATTTTTCTAAATGATTATAATTACATTCAGAACAATCAAATTCATAATCACATGAGTCACCAATTTCAAGTCGCTTATGACAACCTTCATTAAATACTATATGATTTAATTCTTTCAATAATTGATTAACTTTGTGGCAACCATTTCTGGCTACCACGTCATTTGTTTTTTCTTCATTCATCATAAGTAACCTCCTATTATTTAATTCCAAGTAATTTTACAAGTCCCATGAATAACATTACGAATATCCATACACCACCCGTAATACAGACTAAAAATAAATGTAAAAATGCTCTTAAAACAGTTTTCATAATATACCCTCCTTAATTTTAATAATGTTAGTATTCCGACTTCGGTGATTTTTATACTCCTTATCGGTTGTTGTTAAAATAATTATAGCACCCAACTTATAGAAAGTCAAGTGCTATTTTCAAATTTTTTATTTAATTTTTTCGTATTCCTTTTCATTGGAAACATTAACAGTCAGGTTCAGTGCTGTAAATTCATCTGAGTAATTCTCGTTTTCCAAACCAAGTTCATCTATTATTTTATTTTTTAAATCTTCCCAATCTTTTTGCATACCCTGTACTGAATTATCAAAGTTATCATAATCGGGGTGACTTTCGGATATACATACGTTACATTCAACATCAATTATATACTTGCCTTTAAAAGCATATTCTCTCATATTAATCCTCCAATAATACTATCTCATTTTTAAATATGTTACTTTTACGAATATTAATAACTCTTTGGTTACGACTACCTTTATATTTTAAAGTCAAATCTCTTTGGGATTCATCAAACCTACCGTCAATTAGTACATCAACCCATATTTCCACAAACATTTTCTGTTCTTCGGTCATTTCTTCAACTGTATAACCTGTCCATAACCATATTGGAAAATTAGTAAGTCCAAGAGTTACATTAAAAAGTAAATCTGAAAGTTCATCTAAATTTTGGTCAAGTGGCTCTCCACCTAAAATAGAAAGTCCATCAATCCAATCCTTTCTACACATTACAGCTAACTCATTTTCAATATTTTTGGTCAGTTCACGACCACCATTAAAATCCCATGTGGATTCATTGAAGCAACCTTTACAATGATGTGAGCAACCCTGTAAAAACAGGGCAACTCTTATACCATCACCATTACTAATGTCCATATTTCTTATAGTAGCATATCTCATAATCTCACCTCATGGTTATCTAAATGGACAACTCTTTCTTTTATTTCTTGAGTTCTACCAAAGTTAAAAAAGTTACTTGAAATATAACCACAAGTACGTCTAGCCACGTTCATTCTTGAAGTATCTCTATTACCACAATTTGGACAATACCATTCCATATTATCATCAATAAGGATTTCTCCATCATATCCACATTCATGGCAGTAATCTGACTTAGTATTTAGTTCAGCATACATTATATGGTCATAAATAAACTGGATTACTTTCAGTACTGCTGGAATATTATTTTGAAGGTTAGCAACCTCAATATAGCTAATTGCACCACCCGGACTTAACTTTTGGAACTCACTTTCCAATAGAAGTTTATCAAATGGGTTTATTACCTCAAATACTGGTACATGATATGAGTTAGTAATATAGTTTCGGTCTGTGATACCTTCAATTATTCCAAATCTTTCTTGCATCTTTTGGGCGAACTTATAAGTTGTACTTTCGATTGGTGTACCATAAACTGAGTAGTCAATGTTTTCTTCACTTTTCCATTTTTTACAAGCATCATTTAATGACTGCATTACCTGTAATCCAAAATCTTTACCGTCACCAGTATGGCTACAACCTGTCATATATTTTACACATTCATATAATCCAGCATATCCTAAAGATAATGTTGAATATCCACCATGAAGTAACTTATCTATGGTTTCACCCTTTTCCAATCTAGCTAACGCACCATGTTGCCATAAAATAGGTGCTACGTCAGATGGTGTACCCTCTAATTTCTTATGTCTAATCTGTAACGCTCTATGACAAATGTCTAAACGTTCATTCATAATATCCCAAAACTTATTAAAATCTCCGTTGGAAGAAAGTGCAACGTCAGCTAAGTTTAAAGTAACGACACCCTGATTAAATCTACCATAATACTTTGGTTTTCCATCTTCATCAACAAAAGGTGTAAGGAAACTTCTACAACCCATACATGGATAACAATTACCATCACCGTTTTTATCAATCTTATTTTCCAACATAATCTTTTCTGAGATATAATCTGGAACTAATCTTTTTGCTGTACATCTCGCTGAGATTTCTGTTAAATAATAATATTTTCCATCTGGACGTATATTATCTTCTTGGAGTACATATAATAACTTTGGAAATGCTGGTGTAATCCAAACGCCCTTCTCGTTCTTAACACCTTTTATTCTTTGGTTTAGGACTTCTTCAATAATTAAGGCTAAGTCATTTTTAGTTTGTTCATCTTTAACTTCATTAAGATACATCATAACGCTAATAAATGGTGCTTGTCCATTAGTTGTCATAAGGGTTACTACCTGATATTGGATTGTTTGTACACCACGTTTAATTTCTTGACGTACACGTTTTTCCAAAATCTTGTTAAATATTTCTTCGGATAAATTGGCTTCTCCAAAATCACGTTCAAGTTCTTTTCTTATATTTTGTCTGGATACTTCAACAAACGGTGCTAAATGGGATAATGAAATTGTTTGTCCACCATACTGACTGGAAGCAACCTGAGCAATAATCTGAGTAGCAATGTTACAAGCTGTAGGGAAACTGTGTGGCTTCTCAATCATAGTACCTGAGATTACTGTACCATTTTGGAGCATATCTTCTAAGTTAACTAAATCACAGTTGTGTAAACTTCTTTGGAGCATATAATCCATATCGTGAAAATGAATAATACCTTTATTATGAGCATCAAGAATATCACCATCAACTAAGTTGTTTTTGGTCATTTCAGTACTAACGATTCCAGCAATATAATCCCTTTGGGTTGTAACTAATTGTGGATTCTTGTTGGAGTTTTCAGTGTTCCAATATTCACTAGTGCCGTCAATAAGTTCTTTTAGTGAGTTTTCTAATTTCTGGTGTCTTGCCATTTCTCGTTTATAACGATATCTAATATACGCTTTTGCTATATCATAATATCCGTCCGACATCATACGAAACTCAATATAATCTTGTATGTCCTCAACTGATATTTCCTCAAATGGATATGATTTTAAACTATCAATAACCTTTTCTACTAAACCAATACATTTTTTACCCGTAACTTCAATGAACGCTTTATCAATAGCATTTATAATTTTGTTAACATCATATGGTACAACATCACCGTTTCGTTTAATAACTGATTTAATCATTTGCTAACTCCCCCGTCAATTAATTCATTAATTTCTTTCATAGCTTCATCAAATGTTAAGTGTATAACATCGTAACCATTGTCAAGTAAAGACAATAATATTACGTCACGTTCATTGTGTGATGAATATATTAATTTCGTAGTATCATCTTCGATATAATGTAAATTTAGTTCGTCCAACTTCTCTTTTAATATTTCAGATTGTTTTCCATAACTTGTGTATAAAATCATTCAATAACCCCCATACTAATTAATAATGCTCTTTCCCACAAACTAGGTTCAACATATCCGACTTTTTCTTGTAATCGTGATTTATCTAAGGTTCTAATTTGTTCAAATAATATAGTACTTTTTTTAGGCATAATACCATCTGGTATACCACAATGAACTGGTAAGTAAGAACCTTTATTTTCACTTGTAATACAAGCTACTATTACAGTTGGACTATGTTTGTTTCCAATATCATTCTGTAAAATAAGTACTGGTCTGCGTCCCCTTTGTTCTGAACCAACTGGTTTACCTAAATCAGCAAAATATATTTCCCCTCTCATTGGTATTTTATTCATGTAACTTCCCCCTTTTATCTTTTGGACTAATAGTATCTGCGTTCAGTTGTTAATATATACCACCCAAACCATATTCGGCAAGGGTGATACTTGACATTTTATTTGTTTTTATTTTCCTTTTTCAGTAAATCTTCTAATTCAAATTCAAGATATTGAATTGCCTTTTGGATATCCTCAATCTGTTTACCCTTATATGGTGAACGACATATATATTTAATAGCGTTACCCAATGCGAAGTTAAGTTCCCAATCTTGAATAAAATCTATTACTTCAATGTTATGTGCGTTATAATGAAGTGGGTGACTTACTGGACTTGGATTGTTAATTAGTAATTGTTCATCTTTTGGTTCGAAGTCACATAATGATGAAATATTAGTCAATGGTATATTACAAGCATCAATCTCACTACATACCCATGTTTGTAATGTCTTGTCAAGTTCATATCTAGTATCCCACATATTATGTCTTGTTTCTTCTGCACATTCTTTGATAATTGGACATGTATCACATTCAACTTTGTATATGTCACAAACATCATAATATTTATCAAAATCTTTAAATATTGGAAGATTATGTGCATTATTAACCACCAATACTGCTTTAAAATGCTCTTTATATGTCATAGTATACCCCTCCACTTAATTAACTCCTCAATAGCTAACTCTACGTTACAAGTTACTTCATTCTCAACTTCTTTATTCCAGCAATTTATACAAGTTCCACACATATTACAATCACATTCATCAATGTATAAATCCCTGATTACTGCATCTGGACATATTAAAGTTTGTCCAATGTTATTTACATCTAAATCTTCCAGAATTTTTGTATTGTGTTCTTCGCTATATTCTTGTATACTCTGTTTGAGTAGTTCAAGTCTAGTCATTAGCAACCTCCTTATATACTCTTACGGATTTACCGTCAACATATTGTACTCCAGTTTTATATCCGTATTTTTTATTAATTTCTTTACTTAGGTTTATTAGTTTGACTGGCATACAACCATTATTTGCACACCATAATTTATAAGCCATATATACGTCTGAGGTGCGTTCATTAACAATTCTGTCTTTGGACTCTTCCTCCAACCATTCCAAAACATTATTGTTAGATTGAAGGTAAATTGATTTTTCACTCTCACTAACGTCTGACTTAGTAAATGATTTATTAATTAATATTCTCTGTAAACCCTCTATAGCTAAACGGAGTAGATATTCCATACCTTCATCTGTTAAGAGTTTATCCTCAATAAATGGGTCATAGTCAGGGTCAGCCTTTGAAAATCTTGCCCTAAATGGTAGTATTACAATACGTCTACCAAAACCATCACTCTTATCAGAAACTTGTGGAAGTTCATTAGCACAAAATATCTGAGTAGCATAACATTCTAATTCAAATGGGTCAGCATACTTACGTTGTACAATAAAGGCATTACCTGTTACACATTTTTTGAATACACTAGAGTTATCTAAGTACTTTGCTGATATATCGTCGCCAAGGTTGGCTAACTTACCAGACAATTCAGCCGGTTTGAAGGTTTCTTCCAATTCTCTTAATTCTAATGTGGTATAGTTTTCTTTCCCTAATAACTTCTTTATTAGATTTAAGATTGTGGATTTACCGTTACTACCTTCACCAGTTAATATGAAACACACTTGCATTGAATTTGCTCTATATAGTGTATATCCAATCATTTCTTCAAGTAATGCTCTAATTTGTGGGTCATTACAACAAACTTTATTTAATGTTCTGTCCATAGGTTCATGGTAGGCATCTGGTACATAATCATACTTAATCCTGTTTGTAATAACCATGTTTGGAGAGTAAGGAAATTCTTCCATTGTTTCCAAATCCAGAACTTGTGTTTTAAGACCAACATACTTTGGACTGGCAACTTCGGTTTCTTTATCACACTTTAAGTTAATATACTTATACACTTCTTTACGTTGTGATTCCTTTAGACTAGGTATTTTTTCTATCATCTTCTTTTCAAAATCATCTGGTCTATTGGAATAAATTAAATCGTCTGTATAGATATGTGTTTGATTGTTTACCTTTACAATATTAGAATTGTTTAACATATAGTTTCCAAAAACATCATGAAGGAATTTACCACGTTCACTAAAAAATAATTCTTCCGAAAAGGCTTCATCTCTTGTTATCTGGTCAATTTCCTTGTCCGACAATGGGACTTCCAAAATATGTTTATTTATAATTTTAATGGTTTTTCTAATTTCTTCTCTACTTAAACCTTTAGATTGTAACACTAAAATATAGTTAAATAACGTTTGGTTTCTGGCTTCAATTTCTAATATTCCAGTATCTTTTAACGATATTGGTAGTAACCAGCATGGCAGTTCTTCAATCTCATTATAGGTTTGTAACCATTCTCTTGTAACGGTTTCATCTTCAAAGTATTTTTGTTCCACACCATTGTTGAATCTTACTTTTTCTTTGGACGTTGTGATTCTTAATGGAACTACTCTATCTCTACTACCTAAACCATAGTCACAAGGTATTCCAACTGCTGAGTAACAATGCACACTCTGACTTTTAACAGTCGTATTTTTGAAGTAAAAATGATATCCTCTAGTTGTTTTAAGAACATTACATCTTAGCTTGTACTCTTTTACTATTTCAAAGACTTTATCTGCTAATCCCTGTTCATCAACGTCTACTTGTATAATATCTTGATTAAGTACTCCCACATAATCTCCCGACTTAGGTGGTTCTTTTAAAAATTCATATGTCTTTACTGAGTATAAAGGACGTTTACCAATTGATGGTATATATCCACGAAACATATTGTTACACATTCATATCCCCCTTTTCATCTTATGTATAATGGTATCCCATCTACAATTAAAAGGATACCACTGTTAGTAAATATTGTCAAGTATTATTTTGGAAATTTTTCATCATAAGTTGATATCATATCAGCAAAATGTAAATACATAGCTAATGGGAATTTTTCAAACGCACCACTTAAATTATTCCAGTCCTGACTTCCAACATATGCTCCCATATGCCATCTAATAGCCATAGCTTCTTCTGGCGTCAAATTAATACATTCATTAATTAAATATACTGATTTTTCACCGTGTCCAAATGGGAATTTATCATCTACAGTATAATAGGGTACAGTTTCCCATTTACCATCTTTATTTTTAACATTTCTAGTTCCAATTGTATAATATGCAATCTTACATAAATCATGGAGTAATGCTACCAACTTCAAAGTATCTTCGTCACAATCATATGGATATATTTTGGTTAATATTTCATAAACATCAATTGAGTGTTTCACTAACCCGCCCTCAAAACTATCATGATGCTTAGTACTGGCTGGTGCTATGAAAAAATCACTTCCACTTATTCTTTCACATAGTTCATCAATTCCATTCCTCTTAACACTTCTTAATAACTGTAAAAACTTTTCCTTGTTTTCCATACTTATTTCCTCCCTATTAATTCTTTTATTCGCTTTTCAGCTAATTTAATATACCATTCTTTATCCAAATCTTTTGGTAAAGGCATATTTCTAACATCTTCATTAATGATTAAACAATGCTCTGGTGTCATTTCAATAGTAGCTATACTACCATCTTCCTTTTTCTTTTTGAAGATTCCAACATCATTTGGATTTTTACTAGCAAATACTCTATTACATTTTTCATTAAGTACTTCACCTTCATAATCAACTACTTTTTTGTTTTTACTTTTACCATTTTTATCCAAAACCTTTATTGTCTTAAAGGTAGTACCTTTTAATGCACATTCATATTTTCCACCAGCTTTTGCTATTATTTGGAAATCTAATATATCATTAGAAGCCATAACGGTTTGTCTTGCTGGAGTACCATAAATATAGTAATCTCTAATAGCTTTATTGACAATATCAAGTGACCTCTCCAATGGTGTAAGGAATTTAACGTATGAACCTTTGGCTTTAACTTTTCCATCTGTTCTTATGGCTATATAGTTATTAACATCTTTTACCACAAACTTACAGTATTCCTCAACGTCAATACCAATTCTAACATCTTTGGCTACTTGTTGACATATTTCCTCAACACGTTTAGCATCTTCCAAATTCTGGACTTTAACTAAAACACCATCTGTGTTAGTATTTAATACTTGTCCAACTTTTTCCAATCTAGCTATTAGATATAAAGCTATTAACTGACCATGAACACATACGTTATTGGCATTTCTTGGGTCATATAATGGAGAGTTAGCAAACTTCATCTGACCATAAGAACCATTAAGTACGATTTTATAACTCTTTTCTCTGGATATCTTTTTGGCTTTTAATTCCAATCTTGTAGCCAATAACTGCTTGTACTTGTTTGGATTCTTTACACCCCTTGATACCAAATCATATTCAACCATAATGTTTGGATATAGTGAACCAAAGTCACACATTAAAAGTATACCTTCATATATACCAGCTTCACAACTAGCATGAACTCCGCCCCAAGCGAACACATGGTCTATTCCAGCAATATTAGTTACAAACTCATTTTTTAAAGGTTGTTTCTTCCCTGGGATTTTCTTGGAATACCAATGATTTTTCTTATCTAAAAACCATTCTCTAACGTATTCGTATTTTCCTAAATCCAAATCAGGTGTAATAATATCAAATTCATCATCAAATTGACGTTTAACAGCACCCAAAACTGCACACCCTAATTGAGCCTTTGTTTTAGCCAAATAATGTATTGGGAAATTGAACTCTTGAATTATACCAACACTAGAGTCAAATTCATCTTTTGGCGATAATGCAAATCCGTCTTGTAAAAATACTTCCATTAATGCAAATACATCATGTCCACAATATTCTTTTGTTTCCTCAATTTCTTGTTTCGTTAATGGTCTATCAATATTGAAGTCCACACTACTTTCTTTAATCTTTAATCCCAAACTGGCTTCTAATTGTTTCAGACCTTTATCTTTGACCATACAATCGTACATTATTACTGGATAGTTATTCAACATTCTTGAAAATAACCAACCTTGTTTATCTTGTCTAATAATCCAATCTGAAATTTCAAATGGGTCAAATCCAGCCAAAATTCCTTGTAGAATATATTTATCATAGTGATTACCGTTGTAGGCTACCATAATTGTATGTTTATAATAATTGTAAAATCTCCTTAATTTCTCAACATCATCAACTATAGTATATGTCTTTCTAGTAGTAGTATCTGACCATACCACCAGCCAGTTATATTTATATACCTCAAAGTCTAAAAATATCATATTATTTGTCCCCCTCATATGTAAAAAGGGTGAATTAACACCCTATTAATTAAAATGGTAAATCTTCATCTTCTACTGTTTCAGTAGTTTCAAATGTTTCAGTTATATCATCTGGTATTCTGTTTATAACCTCAAAGTTAGGATACTTTGTAGTTTCATTTCTGTAAGTTAAGTTAATTAAATACTTACCTCCAGTTTCAGTTGCCATAATTCTTTCTTCTAAATCTACCATGTTAATAAAGTCAATGTCATTACCTAACTTAGATAAAACTGTGATAACCTTGTTAAGTTCCTGTGCATTACGTTCTGGATAGAACTGGTTAGTTAAGAACATAGAGCAATTGATAAACTGTTTGTTGTCGATATCCTTAAATTTGAATTTAACTAATGGTAGTCCGTTGGAACTTTCGCTTGGTTCTACAGCCAATAATTCAACATTATGCTGACCAGCTTTTGGTTTCTCAAATCTTCTTTTGGATAATTCTTCCACTTCTTCTACTGATACAATGTTTTCAAATTTTTCCCATACGCTCATTTTCATTTCCCCTTTTTTTTCTTTAAGTTTGTTTACAATTATATATTACCATATTTGTCCAAGAATGTCAAGTCAAATTATGGAATATTTTTATTTTCGTTCACATAGATATATTCTAGTTACTACTTTTCCATCATCTGTGGTGATTGTTTTTATTTCAACTTTCAATCCCTTTTCCCAAAACTTCCTATGGATTTTATTAACCCTTTTGGAATTGAGTTTAAAATACTTGTGTGCGTACTTTAGTTTAACGTTTTCTTCAAACAACCACTCTTGGATTGTATTCCCAACAAATTCTGCAAACTCGTCCATGATTCTACCGACCAGAGTTGCTGGTGGAGTCCATACATCTTCTTCACTAACTGTTTGAATTAGTTTCTTGTATTTCAAATGTTCCATTGTCCATTTCACCTAATTTCATTTTAGTCTTTTTCGGATATCTTCCACATGAGTGCTTCTCTGGACACCATGTTAAATACATACATTTTGGAACTAGATATTCTGATAATTCTGGTAGTAAATATAGTACTTCATTTCTCATTAAAATAGCTAATTGATGGTGAATATCTTCTGTTCTAATACATAACCTTTTGTGGCAAAACTCAATGAAACATTCTACCGTCATTCCAATAACTACAGCACCATGAGTTGACATTGGTAATACATATCTGGCTTGTTCGTTTGCACGTTCTTTGGATTTACCTTTACTCAATACGTATGATTTAATATCCTCATATAGTTCCATGGCTTCTCTCATGTGGTTTATATATTTATCCACAATTGCTTTATTATCATTAATTTCAACTGGTATCTCATAAGCGAACGATGATTTATCAACATACCTAAATGATTGAACATTCTTACAAGCACCAATTTCTTTTCGTATTAACTGGTCAATTAGAAATCTTGGACATTCTTCAACCATAAATTCAATATATGTGCTTCTTGAACCACTAAAATGTTCACTTTCCAGACAATGTTTTCCAATCTTCTCTGGACTATTTGTTTTTGTATCATAACATACTGCACTGAATCTTCCCCAATGTGAAAATAAGTCCTTTACGTTATCTGGATTGAGTACTGTTACTTTCACTTGACTTACCCCCTATAATTAATCTTAAAAAGCGTACTAATAGCCATACTCCAAATGCCGGTTTAATGAAGAACTCTACTGAAAAAGCCCAACATACTACATATAAGAACGCTGAAAATACTGCAAAATCCAACGCTAATATTAGAGCTAATATAATTCCTGTTCCAATACCTATTAAAAAATCTTTCATTTATTCTCCCCCTATTATCTTCCCAATAATGACTTAAAGTTGTTGATGATACTTTCATTCTCCAATTTAAGATTATTTAGTTTATTGTTTTCATTTGTAATGTTATTTACTAATTCTTCATTTTGGTTAACTTGATTTTCAATGTCAGCATTAACTTTCATTAATTTGTCAATAGCTGAGGTTACAATTCCAATAGCTACATCTGACTTTGCTCTTAAACTATCACTTTTAAAAAATTTCATAATATACACTCCATTTCATCTACTAAAAATCCCCTTAGTGTTTCCAACCTTAATAAGTACTTTTGTATGAACTTTTTGTCATACGCTACGTCATATAATTCAATTAAATTTGGGTCAACATTAATTCCATCTAAATCTAAATAATCATCTTCCCATAGTGGATACGCTACTACTTTACAGTTGTGTATTCCACTGGCATACATTTGTACTTGTACTTGTTGATAATATTCACGTTTCAAATTAAACGGTTTTCCAGCTTTATAGGTCTTAACTTCGTAAATGCAATTGTCAGTATTTCCGTCTAAATTAACCCTTAACTTTAAGTCCTCCAGAATTATCTGTTTGTCCTTTTCCAACCCCTTAATTCCCAACGCATCTAAAATGTAATGCTCATAATAAGTTCCAGCTTCCATATAGATGTTTGGTGGGAAACCTTCGGCTAATCCCAATTTTATGAGCCACCATTTATCAAAGGTTTTAGTGTTCCAGTTTCCCATAACATACTTTGTGTCGCTTGCACCAAAATAACCAGACCTATCTTGGTCATGTATCATTTGGCAAAACTCCTTATTTTATTTTGGACATTACTTCATCGAACTTATCAGATGGAATATCGCTTGTGGCTTTATATCCAAGTTTATTAAGTTCAGACACGGCATTTTCTCCATACTTACCTTGGAGTGCTTTTATAATCTCCTGTGCTTGTCCTTTTGTAATCTTTTTATTGGACTTCTTGGTATTATCCATACTATCAGCATCTTTGGTATCATCAATCGCAAACATACCATTAAGGGCATATTTTCTAGCATATGATGAACTCGCACCAGTAATCTGTGAAGTATCCATACCAGTTTTACTTTCTGGTTCTCTAGCTAATCCAGTAGTATAGATTATATTACCACTCTCCACATCTATAAATTTCACAGTAGCTTGTACGTAAAATCTACCTTCAAGTGAAATAATCTGGTCGGTTATAACTACTGTACAACCATACTCGTTTAGCACTGGTTTTAAGGCTTCCAAAATGTCCTCACAGTTTCGGTATTTGTACTTACCAAATGAATTGTACTGGCCTTTTGGTGCTTTTAACATCAACTGGCATTTTAGTAATTTTGAATAAATATCCATATTCTCTACAGTTTCCATATTCTTCCTCCTGTTTTTTATAAAAAATATTGAAGGATAGTTCCCACGCTACCCCTCAATTTGCAAAGCGTTATTTGTGTCGTAAATTACATGGCTTAGAACTCTACATATTCGTCTGAGTCATTTGTTTGCCACACCTTTGTTTCGTCTAAAAAATCTAAATTCATTTTCATTCCCTCCTTGTGATATTATATTACCACAATAAGGAATGTTTGTCAACACTTTTATGGAAAATATTTCATTAAAATTCTGTTCGTTTCCACATTATATTTCTATCATCTAACTTGAATCCTCTATATCCTGAGTCAAAATCGGGTTGCTTGAACACAAACATTATATCATCATTAAAATCTTCAATTTCGTCAAAATCTTCATCGTATTTAAAATCAAACATATAACCACTCTCACTTAAAAAATATAATTCATCATCTAGTTTAATAGCTAAATATACTCCATCGTCCCTAGTTTTGATTACCATACCTTCTTTTAATTTAGGTTTTTGAACTTCTTGTCTTTCCCACACAAGTTCTAAATCATCATTACAATATTGGTCTATATCAAGTGTATACAAATTCGATTTAAGTCTAAATATTTTCATGACATCAAATTCAATATCATCTCCAATATCTATTAAATCATCATCATAATAATGAATAGGTATCCACCCATTATTTACAAACTGCATTTTATCTCCATTTAAAACAACCCAATATTTTTTTCCCTCTCTAATTTCTACTATCATAGCGGGTGAAAGAATTGATTTAACGGTATCAACTTTGATATCTTTATCAAGTAATTTAACATCGTTTTCATCACAATACCAACCAAAATCTTCTTGACAGTTTCCACAACAATCATGTCCGTAAATATTGTCATCAAATTCGATTCCAACAAAACCATTATTCATTGTTTCTACTACAGTACCTTTGTTCCCTTGTATAATATTGTCATTATCAAATGGACTTCTTAATATACTAACTCTATCGCCTACTTTAAATTTCATACTTATCCCTCCAAACCTTTTAATCTATCCAGTATGTGTTTACATTCCAAATCTGCTTGTTTAAATATCACAAACATTTGTAATAAATCCACATTGCTTAATTCTTGCTTTTTCATCACTTCTAATAATTCAAAGATATTTGGAAATTCTTCATTCATTCTTTAACAACCCCTTCACTCCATAAGAAATTAAGTTATAAATTAACATTGGACTATTGGACTTCTCCACAAACCATGTTGATAAGTTATACATCTGAGAAAATGTTATTATACTAGCCATAACTGAGTTTGGGTGGATTTTAGACCTATAAGTACCGTTCATTATCTTCTTCCAAGTTGCGTTTTCAACAACCAAATGAACCTTTGAATTATGTTCTTGTGACCTTTTAAACTCATTATGGAAACGTTCTCTACCTTTTGTGAAGTTACCATTAATTTCATCAATTGAGTTTTTCTTCTCAACTACTACCAAATTATTAAGATATGAGTATGGTTCGGGTAGTTCAAATCCATAATCGGCAAAGTCTAACTTCTGTGACTTCCATTTTATTCCATGTTCATTGAAGTAGTCCAAAATATGTTGGTTCTTTTGTTCTCTTGTATCCACAATAATTACCATTTGTGACATAATATCAGCTATCTGTTTCTCTGTCATTATAACACCTCAGCTTCAATAAAGGTATCAAATACTTTTGGAAGTTGTATGGCTAACCAGTCAACCATTTCTTCATTATCTGCCCAACCAAACTCACAAGGTAATGAACTTGAACTTAATCCACTTTCATATAGAAAAGCGTGTATTAATTCATGCCTAGCAGTAACTTTCATGTGGGATACTTTATCATCTATCTGGTCTATTTCTCCTGGATTACGAATTACTATTTTCTTACTGCTGTAATCCACATAACCATCAAGACCTTTTAAATTCTCGTCCAAATATGGTTTACTAAAACTAATGGTATACTCAGTTCCTAAAACGTTTGCTTTTCTTTTCATTAACTCACCTCACAATGTTCTAATTGAAATTTATAAAACATATAATTATCATCTAATTCAAAAATAAAAACATTTATAAAAGTTGGTTCATCTGATAAGTAATCCCAAGGTTCATCTTTTGTAACGACACCCTTCATTCCAGCTTTTACTCCAACCAATTGATTATCTTCATCAATGTATTTAATTTTTACATAATCTCCATATTCAATTATACGTTCCAATTAGTCACCCCTCAATCATAATTTTACTTCTTATTCCTTTTAACATTCTGGATACATGAACTTGTGATATTCCTATTTCTTCGGCAATTTCACTTTGCGTATGTCCAAGACATTTAAGGTATATAATCTTCTTTTCAGTATCACTTAAATTAGATTCTTCAATCCATTTGTAATCAAATTCTTCGGAAACTTCTGGTATATATTCTGGTATATGAATTTCTACTGGTCGCCTACCCTCTTTTCGATATTCCAAATATACTTCCTGTTTCATGATATGAACTGCTATTGTAGAAAACTTACCTTTACTTGGGTCATATTTTACAGATGCTTTACACAATCCAATGGCTAAGACATCATAATATTTATCCAAGTCAAATCCAAATCTATTAGCTACGTGGAATATTAAGTTATGATTTTTTTCTACTAATTTACGTTGCTTGTCCGTTAATCTCACGAACATACCCCCTCTATAAGTAAGTTTCCCTCCTTTACTTATAGTTATATTATACCATGTAAATATTTGGTTGTCAAGCATAAACTTACTATTATATCCAAAATTTATTAAATATATTCCAAAATACTAATATTATTTAGTTCATTACAGTTCTTACATACCTAAAAAACTATGTGTAAGTGCTGTAAGCCTCTCCACCAAAGGATTGTAGAGATTTTCTTACATATTTCAGTCCAAATCCCTATTCTT
>OAWA01000277.1_pt1 | contig 42913 bp, 26 predicted proteins | sample 1516971 | NCBI WGS metagenome assembly OAWA01 (sample SAMEA2580097, study PRJEB22360) | human gut metagenome | biome: human gut; feature: human-associated habitat; material: faeces | place: Denmark | collected 2008/2010
TTATTATGGGATATTTTTTAGGGCAACACAATCCGTCGAATTATTTTGCACTTACCTTTTTTGAGAGAGAAGGGTAATTTCTTTCTGATTAAAAAGGTTGTTACATTCATCTATAATAGCTTCAACTGTGCGTACCTGTGAAGGCGTGAGTCGGCGGAGCTTATCTGAAAGAATCAACAGATCCTTATCTATAATTTCACCAGTGAGTAAATAATCGGCACTTACTTCTAAAGCAGAGGAGATTTTTAGCAGATTTTCAGGCCTCATTGCTCGCTTCCCTGATTCAGCATAAGAAACAAACTGGGTAGTGACTTCCCCTTTTTCTGCAAGTGCTTCTTGAGTGAGTCCCAGCTTTTTTCGACGATCCATAATTCTTTTTCCGATTTCCTGTAAACATAATTCGCTATCCGACATTAGTATAAGACATCTCCTCTCGTATTGTTAAATTATATCCACAATAGATGATAAAAATAAGCGTCTACTGTTGACTAAAATCAACAATACGATATATAATCGGAGATAAATATTGAAAAATCTTGGATGCATAACAAGTAGAAAAAGTAGTGTATGGGAATACGAAAAAGCGAACAGCTATAATGAAAGAAAATGAATTCTCAGGAGGACTATGATTATGGAACAGATGGATTTTTCAATAGAGCTATCAGAAAGTGAGATAGAAAAATTTGCAGATTATCTATACCAGAAAGAAAATGCAAAAGCAACAATCAATAAATATATGGCAGATATAAAAAAGTTTTTATCTTTTTTGGCAGATGATAAGCGGATCAATAAAAAAGTATTGTTGCAATATAAAGAATGGCTTGCTCAAAAATATGCTGTCAATAGTGTTAATTCAATGCTTGCCGCCTTGAATCAGTTCCTGAAATTTTTGAATGTAGGAAAGCTGAAAGTGAAAAGAATAAAAGTGCAGAAGCAGCCTTTTTTACAGGATCAGAAAGAATTGACAGAAAAAGAATGCAGGAAATTGATTGCAACAGCTATGGCAGAAGGAAAAGAACAGCTTGCATTGTGTATTGAAACAATAGCATGTACAGGAATTCGGATTAGCGAAATAAAATTTTTTACAGTGGAGCGTGTAAAATCTGGAAAGATAGAGATTTATAATAAAGGAAAGTATAGAAGGATTTTTTTGCCGAAGGTATTGCAAAGGAAACTTCTTTCCTATTGCCATAATAACCAAATAGCAGAAGGTTGGATATTTGTCACGAAAAATGGGAAGTTAAAAGACAGAAGTAATATTTGGAGAGAAATGAAACGATTAAAAGAAAAGGCAGGAGTAGCAGAATCAAAAATATTCCCGCATAATTTTCGACATCTATTTGCAAGAATTTATTATAAAGTGACAAAAGATATTACAGGTCTTGCTGATTTACTTGGACATAGCAGTATCAATGTAACGAGAATATATACAGCAACTACAGAAACAGTGTTCCAAAAGAAGCTGGATAAGATTGTCGAACAGGAAATATTGGAATGTACAACATAATATCTGTTATGTTGTACAGTGCCTCTATTAACCTGTTCTACCCTATTTCTGCAAGTCATTCATTTCCTCTAAAAGATAACTTTAAGCAATAAAAATAATAAAGATTATAGCCAATTTACCAAGAGCGGTACTTAAATAGGGCACAGCTACCAAAAAATCAGAAAGGAACTATGTAATATGAACAGCATAACAGATAGCAGGGTGTTATTTAACATTATATCGTACGAAACTTAATCTGTCCATAAACAACATAACAGATATTATGTTGTATTGATTTGGCAATGGATAAGGAGTAACGATGGGATATACTGTAAGAAAATTACTTGAATCAGAACAATTTCCAAAAATGAAGCTGCTTTGCGGTGAAAAAGGTCTAGATTTGGAAGTGAAAGGCATTCGAATAATCGAAATTGAAAATATGGAGCGATACCTGACGGGTGGTGAAATACTCATAACCAGTCTTCAGGTATATTTATCATGCAGTGATCGAGAAGTAGAGCAGCATTTTGAAGATTTAGTTAAAAGTGATATAAGTGGATTCATTGTAAAGAAAAAAAAAGAATATGATCCTACAGGACGCAGATTGAGTTTATTAGAAAAACACTGCAAAAAATATGAAATTCCTCTGGTAGAAATTCCAGGAGATTTATATTACTGGGGAATTATCCGTCATGTTATGATGCAGGTATTCGATAAAGACACTGCACGCTTAAAGTATTTTAAAATTACACATGATAATTTTAATACGTTTATTTTAAAAAATAATGGATCAAGCAATACAGCAAGTGATATTATCAAATTTTTAAGCATCATGATCGAGAATCCTGTTGTATTGTATTATGGTAATCTTAATTGTATGGTTTCAACAAACTTGGACAACTCCAAGTTAATATTGTCAGATGAAATTCAGCCATATAAACCCAATATTATTACGAAATTTCAATATATGAAGCAGATGAAAGGAAGCTGTGTTCAATATATAGTGAAATTTGCCATATTGAGTGAGGTGGATATATATATAACAATAACAGAAGAAAATAGAGAACTGATAGAACTTGATTATATGGCAATCGAGAATGCGATTATTAACTTGCAGTATGAATTTTTGAGTGAATTTGCACAGGATGAAGTGAAAAAGAAGTATCAGAGAGATATTATCCATAATATTCTGAATGGATTACTGAGTTCGAAAGAAATGACTGAAGCGGCAGCACAGCTCGGAATGAAAGAAAGCGATACTTACAGGGTTGTTGATTTTCATACCATCACAAAAAATGTACAAAGAAAATATACAAAAGAACAGCTTCACGAAGTAGGTGTTATCGAGGGTGAATTGATGCATCTTTTGCCGGATGCGCTTATTTACAGAAATATGGATCAGATTGTTATGATTCAACAGGTAGATTCCAATCAGACAGAACTGGAATATCAGAAAGAGATGGAAGAAATAGAGGAGGTTATCCAGCGAAGCATCCTTTATAGAAAGAAAGATACAGACTTTCAGATTGGTATAGGAAAAAGTGTGGAAGGGTATCAACGATTGAAAGAATCTTATTACGAAGCAAGTCAGGCTATCAAGTATATTGAGATTATCCGCCTGGTGACTGGTGATAAGAATAAGTCAGTAGTACATTATTCGAACCTCGGATTTTTCCAGATATTCGGCAAAGTTGATGATATGACGGAATTGGAAAGATGCATTCCGGAAACATTAAAGAAATTATATTTATATGATGATGAACATAAGGGAGAATTGATTACAACCTTGCAGATGTATCTTAGAAATAATCAAAGCATCAAGAAAACTGCAGGTGCAATGTTTGTTCATTATAGAACGATATCTTACAGACTTGAAAAAATAAAACAAATTTCTGGAATTAATTTTGACAATGCAAATGAAGTGCTGGCAGTCAGTAATGGTCTGATTATTTATAAAATGTTAAAAGAAATAGAATAGAAAAAGAAAGAGAAATCGTGTTGAGGCATGGTTTCTTTTTTTTTTGAACGAAGTTCATAAAAAGATATTAATGGAGAATATCGATACAATGGAACAGATTTTACAAAAAAACGGATAAATATTTTCATTGATTGTACATTATATTAACCGGTTTCAATCTGTATAATTGGGAAACTGATGAGAAAATATTTCAGGAAAAGAATCACTGCTACAGAGGATAGTATTTTTTTGATACAAACTAAGACCTTGCAGGGTTTAGATTAGAGGGATAACGATGCAACTAAAAAATTCAACAGATTACGCAATTAGAATTGTGTGTTACTTAGCAGCACAGGAACGGATGGTATCTACATCAGAATTATCACGGAAGCTAAATGTTTCTGCTAATTATGTTCCTAAAATAGCGAAAAAACTGAAAAATGCAAAAATAGTCACTGCCTGTGAAGGTACAAATGGTGGCTATATGCTGGCAAAACAACCGGAGAACATTTCTTTAATGGATATTATATCGTGCGTAGAGGAAACAATGGCAATTAATCGTTGTTTGGAAGAAGATCGATTTTGTTCCAGAAATTTAGAAGATACCTGCAAGATACATAAAATATTGTTGAGTTTGCAGAATACATACAATAATAAATTAGAGAGTGTAAAGGTTTCAGACGTTATTCGCCCTGGAGAAGATGAATATTTTGGACGATTTTATGTTGTATTAAAACTGAACTTAAAGGAAAAAAGCTACGAGTGTGTGTATTCACATATCCGTGAAGTGTACGAGAAAGTAAGAAAAACAGAAAGCTATGAAGAGTTCATAAGCCAATATGTAGAAAGATACGTGTATGCTTCTGACAAAAAAATGGTTCATGACTTCTTATCAAGTGAAGGATTAGAAGAAAGACTAGTTGATGGATGTGAGGAAAAAGATCTTCCGTATCGCAGAATTACTGGAAAAGATAAGAATGCATATGTTTGGATGGAAGCAAAAAAATATATAGATGCAAATGAGAATACTGCAATTATTACCTTACATAATGAGAAAATTGTCCAGAACACAGTTATAAAGATGGAACGAGAACTCATAAAAAAAGAACAAGATATGACAAAGCAGTATTGGGATATGGTATCACTTTTAACTACTGTATTGAATCATAATCATTTAGTTGAAGTAGGGTACCAAGATGACATCAGTTTCTATACGAAACAGGTATATCTTCAATTGCAGAAAAAATATCCAGAATACGGGATTACGGATGAAGAAATTGCGTCAGTAGCGCATTTGGCACCGATTCATGATATTGGAAAGATAAAAGTACCAATTGAAATTTTAAATAAAAATGGAAAATTGACGGATGAAGAAATGAATGTAGTAAAGCAACATCCATTAGTAGGTGCAGCGATGACCCAGAGATTCCCAGAAGGGATAACAACGGAAAAGCTGAACCAGTATAGCTATGAAATATGCAGACATCACCATGAAAGATATGATGGTTCAGGATATCCGGACGGTTTGAAAGGGAATGCAATTCCAATGTGTGCACAGGTCGTTGGGATTGTGGATGCTTACGATGCATTGATCAATGATCGTCCATACAAAAGGAAATATGAACCGGAAGAGGCAATCCAGATGATTTCAAATGGTGAATGTGGAGCGTTTTCAAATCAGCTGATGCAATGCTTTCAGGAGGCAGCAAAGCAGCCAGAGTGGTTAAAAGTAACAAAAAGTCAAGCATGACAGAAGATTTGAGGCGATTTTGTGAACAAGAAATTGAGTGTTTTAAGACGAATTACAGCAGTTGTTCTGTGCGTTACATTATTATCTTCGCAAGTCGTAGTTGCGAATGCTGAAGATTCAGAAAGAATGAATGTGCAGACCAATAGTGAAATTACAGATATATCGGAACAGGATGGTTTCGGCAGTGATACATCTGAAATATCTGATATCACGGAAAGTGATATTCCTGATTCTTTTGAAGGAGAATCAGAGCAAAATACAGATATTAGTACTGAAGTAACAGAGAAATTTGGTAATTCTGAAGATCAAGGATTTACAGATGGAGAAGAAACAATTATCGAGGATGAAAACACCTCAGATACTTTGGAAGAAGCAAATCCAGATTATGAAGATGGAAAAATATGTATCTACAATTACCAGCAACTTCTGCAAATCGGTACAGGAACACAGATGTTTTCCGGAGACAAAGATGGAAATGTTGGTGAAGGGGATAAGGTTCTTGCAGATGGTGCAGAACTTACCTATGCATCAGACGCTTCCTATTGTTTGATGAATGATATTCCAATAGATAATGAAAATGTCTGGAACTTCCCATCAGATTTTACAGGTAGCATCACTTCATCATCAGAGCGCACGGGCAACACAGTATATGATTCAGTGACTGATACGATTTATGTGTATAACCGATACCAGCTTGAATTGATGAAAGGGGAATCTTCAGACAGCGAACCTGTAATGAGCGAGGATTATATTGCTGAAAAAGTTGGAATGGGACAGGTTTTTACACTGGAAGATGGTACCTATCTTACTTATAGCAAAACACATAATTATGTGCTTGCTTCTTCATTTACAACAGAAACACCGGAGCTTCTTGCAAATAAGGCTGGGACAGAGGAGACAACTAAGGATATTACTAGCGCTTATCCATCTGATTATGAAGGAAGAAATTATTTCGGTCAGGTGGTAAAAAAGATCGGTGATAAAAATTATATTCTGATTGGAAATGAAACACAGCTCCGGGCAATCGGAACAGATGCGGAAGTGACAGAACCCATCTGGAAGGTGTATGAAACAAGAGAGAAAAAAGGGGGATTACTGGGGGGAGCACTGAGTGGATATACAGACTGGACACCGGCTGCGGATACAGCAGAATACAAAACAGAACTGTATTATCCGGGTGATGCGGATCTGGCCAATTTTAAAGATGGAGACAAAGTATATGACTGGTCAAAAACTGCATTGTATGCAAATGATAATGGTGGACACGAAATTGGAAAAGCGGAATATTTGGATGCCCCATCCTTAGACGTAGCTGGTTTGAATGCTACAAAGCGTTATCTTTATGTGGGCAGTACGATCCAGGATTCTGCAAATATGATAGTAACTGCATCTGAGGACAGTCCTTCTGATGATTCTACGGAGGAGGCCTCCGGTGAAACAGAAGAAGTTTCTGGTAATACAGAAGAGACTTCCGGTGAAGCAGATGGAAATGCAAAAGGCAGTGATCTGATTGATATGGTTCCGGCAGAAAACAATGAAATATCTGTATCTGGAAATGATGATATTTCTTCAGAAGCTGCAGCATCGGACACTACTGTATCAGATACTGAAAACGAAGAGATTTACGATGAAGATGCTTTTATCAGTGATGAAAGTGAAAGTGATTTTTCAGATGATGCGGATCCAGAAAGTATACAGGTTGAAGAGGATAAGACCTACGTTCTTACTTATGATATAAGCAAAACGACTAATAAGGTGAATATTGCAGGCACCGGATATAAATATAGCAAGGATGCGGATTATATTATCTTTCGTGATATTGATCTTTCCAAAGAGGGCACCAATTCCAATGGGGAAGATGATGATTGGGATCCTATTGATAATTACCAGGGAAACATGGAAGGCCGAAAGGGAATGGTTGAAGGTCAGAGTATAACAATCAGCCATATCAATATTTCACAGAATAATCCAGTCGATCAGGACAGGCAGGCAGAATATGGTATCGGATTTTTCAGAAATTTGAAAACACCATATTCTACATCCCTGACAATATCCCAAAACCCGATCACTGTGAAAAACATTACTCTTTCTGATGTGACGGTTTCTACAACAACACAAAAGGTTAAACAAAATGTCAGTTTGATTGGAAGTGTGCTGAAGCTCCTGCTTGGAAATTTAAGTGGACTGAAACCGGATCCGCAATCCCTGGCAACGGGAGGATTTGCAGGCGTCATAAAAGGAAACATCCAGATTGAAAACTGCAATGTAGAAAATTTACGTGGAGTTTCAAATGTAAATGATCGGACCGGTGGCTTCGCAGGCTATGTCAGTGGTATGACACAGTATGACCTCATATCAAATGGATTAGGAGGCCTGGTTACTACTTTAACAAAAATCCTGAATCTGATTCCTCTGCTTGGAGCCGGTGACCTGCTGACTGTCCTTTTAAATGGAGGATTACTCAGTGTAAAAAATCTGATTCCGGTAGGCTATGTCAATCCATGTATTCAGAATTGTTCTGTAAGCGGTGGCACTTCTGTTACAGGTCAGAAGAGTACCGGTGGATTCGCTGGGGAAGCCATTGGTGCAGTGATGAAAAACTGTTCTGTGGGTGGCACTGCCACAGTGTCTGGAAATGATTGCTCTGGTGGATTTGTGGGACGTTCTGCGAATGCAGTTGTGGCAGGCGCATTAAGCAGCCTTGGTATTGAACTTATGGGGAACTTTCCGGTCAATACAGTTATGCTGAACTGCAGAATTGATGGAACGGTAAACGTATCCGCACAGGGAAGTTTCGCTAAGGAAAGTGGTTATGCAGGCGGATTTATTGGCGAAATGCGAAATAGTTACGCTGTAGACTGCAGTATTTCTTCTTTGGGTACAGTGTCCGGAAAAGATTATACCGGAGGATTTGCCGGTATAGCAACCCTTGGTGATGTAGCGGATATTGATGAAAGCCAGGGACTTCTGGTAATTGTAAAGGATCTTCTTACAGGGTTGTTAAATGGTAAATTTACCAACATGGATATCCTGAACCTGGTAGGACTCCGGCCTTCTGTTATAAGCGGATGCACCATTGCAGGAGATAACATTTCTGTAACAGCGAACGGTAAAAATGCAGGTGGACTTGTGGGATATGCAGGTGCTGTCCAGATTTCCAATACTTTAGAACTTGCAGATGACTCAAAATCAACTACAAAAGCCCTCCAGCGAGTGCTTAATAAGACGGGTCTTACCTACGAATTTTCAGACCGTGTGAATCAGATCAATGCAGCTTCCTCTATGAAGGTTTCAGCAACAGAGAATGCAGGAGGAATCTTAGGTTACGCTAAGATGACCAGTGTCGGTGATGTCCTCGGTGGAACAGTTACAGCAGCAGACTATATGCGTTTTGAGTGCAAGGACTGTTCCGTAAACGGAGGCTCTTCCGGGCTTACGGTTACTGCGTCAGATCAGGAAAATGGTCGTGCAGGAGGTGCTATCGGTTATGGAACAGGTGGAGAAGTAAGGAAAACATCCGTCACAAATCTGAATTCCGTAACGGCCGGAAAGTGTGCCGGAGGTTTTGCCGGGTATTTCGGAAGCGGCACCCTTGCCAATGTTGGAGGTATTAAACTTCTGGGATTACCGCTACTAAAAATTGACAGCCTTCTTTCTGTAGGTCAGATGATTGAGACGTTTGCAGTTGAAAGTACTGTTTCAGGTGTTGCGTCAGGATATAGTGTGTCTACCCAAAATGAGAAAGGTTACAGCGGTGGCTTTATTGGAGAATGCATCAGTGGACGAGCAAGGGACACAAAGATCAGCAACCTGAAAACGGTTACTGCATCCGCAGCATCAGGAAAAGCCGGTGGATTTGCAGGTTTTGCCAAAGCCGGAGATGCATTAAGTGCCGGAGATTCTACTACATCACAACTGACAGGAATCGAATTGGAGAACCTGCTAGGCGTTGTCAGTGCCCTGAGACCGGAGTTCAATAATACTTCTATTGCATATGTTTCGAATGGTTCTGACCCTCAGGTATCCGCTGATATGGCGGGCGGTTTTGTGGGAGATGGACAGGCAGTAGATATCAATTATGGAAACAACAATTCCGGATTTAAAGCAGACACAGACACGAATCCATCTTCGAGTGAATCTACAGATGAAAAGAATAGTGAAGAAGCAGATTTCATTTCAGCAGTCACGAATAGCGAGGATGGAACAACAGAAGGTGAGACTGGTGCGATTGCAACAACAAATATTACCGGACTTTCCTATATAAAGGGAACCAGCTATGCCGGAGGCTTTGCCGGAAGATTGATGCCCGGTGATGTGGCACAGACAGGTTCTATTAAGTTACTGGGGCTCTTAAATGTAACTCAGCTTCTCAGTGTCATGGATGTGGCATATCCGAGGATTTCCGATTCTTCTATTGAAGGAAACAACTTAGTCGTAACAGCATCCGGAAAAAATGATGATGTGGCGCTTGGAGATGCCGGAGGATACATCGGTAATGGAAAAGCAGTTATGGTTAAAAACTCTGATGTGACTAATGTAAAAGAAGTCACAGCGCCGTATCATGCCGGTGGCTATATCGGAATCATGCGGTCCGGAAGTGCAGCGGAGGCAGGAGATGCCACAGGAGATCTTTTGAACAGTGTCCTTGGTAAGATTCTGAGTCTGAAAGAGTTGGCGAGTGTCTTGCAGGCTGCATCCAGCAAAATTACAAATTGCAAAGTTGCTGGTACCGCAGATGGATTGACTGTTACAGCTGACAACGGATTTGAAAACGCAGAAGGCTATGCAGGTGGCTTCGTTGGAGAGATGCAGAGCGGTCATGTAGATAATTCAGCAAATGCTGTTGATTCCGGAAAAGGAACGGCAGTAGAAAATCTTCTGAAAGTAGAAGGCCTTCGTTATGCCGGAGGCTTCGGAGGTCTGGTAAAAGCCGGAGCGGTTGCAGAGATTGGATCTAAATCATCAATTCTTACAAAACTGGTTGATCTGACAGGATTACTATCCCTGGTCAATGCTTTTGTTCCGGTGATCAGTAATGCCAGTGTTAATTCTGTAGAAAAAGGGTTTACCGTTACCGTTACAGGTACTCTTGAAAAAGATAGCACCAACGATGCGGATGCCGGAAGTGCCGGAGGCTTTATCGGATGCGGAACTGGTGTACAGATCAGCAATTCCGATGTAAATAAATTGCAGCATACAGGTGTCAGTGAGCCGAAGAATCTGCAGCAGGAAGATGGTAGCAGTTATTACGGAAATGACAGTGCATATGCGGTAAATGGTTATCGTTATGCCGGCGGCTATATTGGTAAAGCTGCTATGGGAAGTACGGCAGCCATCGGTGGAGCAAGCGTTCTGGATCATGTTCTTTCTACGACAGGACTGTTATCAGCACTGACTGTAGTTGCATCTATCATAGACAGCTCAGATGTTTATGGAGCAACAGGCGGATTTAATGTTCTTGCAACAGACGGAGACGGTGTTACGGGAAAAGCCGGTGGATATGCAGGAGAACTTCTTGGAGTTCAGATTCAAAATAGTAATTCTTATAATTTTGCACATATCATAGGGCGTGAAAGTGCCGGTGGATATGTTGGAATCATGGAGCCGGGGAATGCGGCAGATGTGGTAAATGGATTAAGTGCTCTTGGAGGACTGATCAAGGCAGATAATCTTCTTGGCGTTTTACAGGCATTTGTTCCTGTGATCAAAAACAGCGAAACAACCTGTGTACCTTGTGGAGGTGCTGTGAGGGCTCAGGCTGAAAGTGATGACAGCATTTACCGTGGACTTGCAGGAGGATATGCGGGTTACAACTATGGCGGTCAGATCTGGGGAAACAATACGGATAACTGGAAAGGTGCTGCATATACAGGAACCGTAAGAGAATGTGCGGCCTATCGTATCCGTTCCGTATATGGAACGGAATATGCTGGAGGCTATACCGGACTGATGCGGTGTGCGAATGTTGCAGACACAGGAAGTCTGAAGGTTTTATTCGGTCTTATCAAACTAGATAATCCGCTGACGCTTCTTCAGGCAGTGTATCCGACAGAAAAGAATACAGCTGTTTATGGACCGCTTCGTGGACTGGATACGGATACCTGGAATAAGTGGGTTGGTGCTGTCGGTTCTTATGGAAGTTACGGTAATAAATTACAGGCACTTGGTGAAGTCAATGATCAGAATCAGTTAAATGAGATTATTTCCCAGTATGCATATGGATACGCTGTTACAGCAGGACGGAGCATTCTGGCAAGTAAAGCAACACAGGGTGGTTCTGCCGGAGGCTATGTGGGTCGGATGGAAGGAGGAACCGTTACAAACGGTACTGCTGTAGATCTTCAGTTGGCAGAGGCTTATAGATGCAGTGGTGGATTTGCTGGTGAGATGCTTACAGGTTCTGTGGCAAACACAGGTGACGTTTCACTGGCAGGCCTTAAGATTATAGGTGCAGACAGTCTGGCAGCATTAAAAACCTTTGTGCCAGTCGTGAAACAGTCCCATGTGAAAGGATATCGTTCCGGTGCAAGGATCAAAGCAACCGGTATTGCAGACAAAGATCCGGCAGGATTTGCCGGAGGCTATGTGGGAAGAATGATCGGCGGCCAAATCTGGGGAGATGAAACTTCCTCCTGCAGTATCACAAATTTAAGGCGTGTAGATGGAACTTCCTATGTAGGCGGTTTTGCCGGAAAAGTAGATCCGGGTAGTGTGGCAGCTATTGATACAGCTACAAAACAGGGACTTTTGAATAAACTTCTGGATGTTCTTATGGTAAATGCTCCGGCAGAGCTGATTAAGGTTCTGAATGCTACTGTTTCCACCATCCGCTGTGCATCTGTGTCAGCCTGGGATGACTGGGGCGTGATCGTAAACGGAACCTATCAAAATGGAAACAATACAGGGTATGCAAAAGCAGCTGGAGGATTCACAGGAAGTCTTTGTGGAGCAGTTCTTGGCGAGAAGGATAAACCGGAAAGCGGAATCCGTGCAGACAAGATTCGCTCTGTAGTAGCCGGTGAATATGCCGGAGGATGCTTCGGTATTGCGGATGTTTCCGGTGCTGCAAATATTAGTGCCAATGGTGAGACCTCTGTCTTACAGTATCTTTTAAAGCTTGGAAAAACCGATGTGCTGGATGCATTCCGAAGCTATGTATATTACGGAAATGTCACAGGAAGCCCAGATGCAGGGCTTGGCGTCAGTGCTAACACAGCAACAGATGCAGGACAGAATAATCAGGTTACATACAGCGGAACAGCTGGAGGATTTGGTGGTTCACTGTTAAATGGATCTGTCAAAAACAGCACTGTAACAGGATTAAATTATGTAACTGGACTGAACAGCGTAGGTGGCTTTGTAGGATACTCCGGAAAAAGCGGAGTTATAAAAATGGAGAAGCTGGATGTGCTGGGAGATAAATTTGGACAGCTTCTTGGCGGTGCCCTCGGCGTTTTGGATATTTTTGGTTCCCACATAGATGACAGTAGCGTGACAGGAGTACCTGGTGGTTATACCGTTTTGAGTAAAGGCGGACAGGAGCAGATTGCAGGAGGCTTTATTGGTTACGCAAATCTTGCCAGAATGTCAGGTTGTAGTGCCGGAGATGCCAAAAATCAGGAAAATAGTCTGAAACTGGTAGAATCCGGTGGAACAGCCGGAGGCTTTGCCGGAAGAACAAGCTTTGCCTATCTTGCAGATGTAAAACTGGATTCCACAGTGGTGGATGCATTATTCGTAGTTCTGGATCAGCTTGTAAGGGCATTGTATTTGGATAAGATTCAGGATTCCGACTTGTTGCATATTAATCTTGGAATTGTGAAGGTTGATGCACTGTACGATGGAAATCTCATCCATGTGAATCTGCTTGGACTGGATATTTCTGTTGGGCTATCTAAAAAGTCTGATGATAACAATCAGCAGACAGATTTTGCAATCATTAAGATCGGAGATTCCTCTATTAAGCTTCCATGTGACAAAAACGGAATCATAACGAAAGATAATGATGTAAAGTCCAACATCAGTGTCAACCTGATTAAGGCAAACAGGACAAAAATTACAGACAGCAATGTATATGGAATCAATACGGGATACGATGTCTATGCCGGCGGAGCAGGAAATGATGCGGATGGTTCTGCAAATGATGGACGAAGCGGAGGTTTTGTTGGATACAACGATGAAGGACTGCTGAAGAATAACAATATGTACTACTGTGATGTGGTCCGTGGAACATCTAAGCTGGTGGGACCATTCAGTGGAAAAAGTGATTTGGACTCTGTATATGACTTTAATACAAAAGCAGGTGTAGAAGGTGAGAATAACAATTATCGTATTTACCGAAAACCGGCGATTAGTTTTGATGAGATCAAAAAGAATTCGAAACTTCTGACAGATACGTTCAGTCAGGAAAATGGATGGAGCATCTTCTCAGTAAAACATGTCGTGCAGGTAGATGAGTATAACACATTGCAGAATGCAGTTATGGCAACAAAAGATTCTTCTGAAACAGCAGATCTGAATGCTTATGTATCAGATGCAAAAGCCGTTCTGATGTCAGATACCAAAACGACAGTAAATACAGGTGATAGCACATCACCGGAACCATCAGATGCACAGGATCCATGTGATGAATATATAAATCTGACCATTAATAAGGTATGGAAAGATTTCCGGAATATGGACAACATCAGACCAGACACTATTAAGATTACAATTTCCAGAAGCTGGACGGATGCAGAAGGAACAAAACATACAGAAGTCGTGCCAAACTATGAAAACTATGAAATAAAAGGTGATATCTCAAAATCTACATGGCAGAAAGTGATTGAAACTCTTCCAGCCTACATAAAAGATGATGCAGGAACTCCGCATTATTACAAATATTCTGTTACGGAAACTGAAATAAAAGGATATACAACTACAATCGAAACTTCTAAAGATGGATTTACCTTCACGATTATCAACCGGCATTTTGCACTGCTTCCGGATACCGGCGGCGAGGGCATTATGATGTTTATCATAGCAGGTGGCCTGTTGTTAGCGTTCCTGCTTTATACCGGACGCAGAAGGAAACGGAAACAGACGATGTAGGAAAGGGGGAGCAGGGGCATGAGAGAGATATGGCTGCGTGGGGAACTTCCACCGTAAAGGCTGAAAGAATCCCGAGCGAACCAATAAAAAATCAAAAGAAAGTGAGAAGAGGAATATGAAGAAATTAGTATCAAGATTTATGGCAGTTCTGATGGCAATGATCATGATACTGTCCATGAGCATGACTGCATTTGCAGCAGAGGATGCAACAAGGTTAACAGGTACTGGTAAACTGACAGTCAACAATACAGTAGAAGGAAAGACTCTGGATCTGTATCAGATTTTTACAGCAACAAAAAATGAAGCGGGCAATGTAGCATACACATTAAATCCTGAATATGAAGGATTCTTTAAGGCAAATGTAAATGGAGCTTCTGCATTAACAGGCGAAACATTAAGTGAAAAAGCTTATGAATATGTTAAAACACAGGTTGGCGAAGATGGAAAGAACGGTGTAAATTTTGCAAAAGCAATGCTTACATGGATTCTTTCAAATACTAGCACTGTAGATGCTACTCATAAAACTGTAACCACAGCAACTGGTTCTACAGAAATTGCTAATCTGGCATATGGATACTATGTAGTTTATCCATTAGGTGCAACAGATACCTCAGCAGCACCTGGAACTGGTCAGGATTATACATCCGTAGCATCTTTAGTTAGCGTAACAGATACTAATGCTACAGTTAACATGAAGAGTAATTACCCGACAGTAGACAAGAAAATTATTCCAGCACAGAGTGGAAGTGGACTTACAGTTGGTGCTATTGTGAATCCTTCATGGGAAGGCAATCACCAGATGGAATTAGATGACGAAAATGAGTCTGAGGACACCATTGCACCACATGGTGCAGCGGATGAAAAGAAAGCTGGGGATTTTGCGATTGGTGACACCGTTACTTACCAGCTGACTTCTAAAGTACCGGATATGACAGGATATAATTCTTATACTTTTAAATTTACCGATACATTATCAAAAGGATTAGACTTAAAAGCAATTCTGTCTGTAAAGGTTGGAGATACAGAACTCAAAGCAGGTAAAACAGGAGATAACACATACTTACCGACATATACGACAAATGACAATGGAACACATACACTAACTATTAGCTTTAATGACTTTTATAACAACTTTAAGAATCGTACAGGCGAGACAATCACAGTTGTTTATACTGCAACTTTAAACAAAGATGCTGTTATCGGTATGAATCCAAATACCAACAAGGCGGTTGTTGAGTACAGTAATGATCCGAAGTCAGGTGGAACAGGTAAATCTGAGCCAAGCATCGTAGATGTACATACCTTTGATTTCACAATTTATAAATATTATTTAAAAGACCAGAGTAATAAAGAAGATAAGACTGCACTTGCAAAGGCAGAATTTGAGCTTTACAAGGCAAACGAAGCAGGCGATGCAGCAGATACAAATGCTAAGATTAATATTGTTAAAGTAAAAGAGGGTGAATATCGTCAGGCAACACCTGAGGAAGCTGTAGCAGAAGTTCTCAAATCCGATGTAATCGTATCTGGTACCGACGGAAAAGTTCTTGTAAAAGGTCTTGATGCCGGAACTTATTACTTAAGAGAGACAAAAGCTCCAGACGGATACAATAAGCTTCTCAGCGACATCAAGGTTGAGATTAAAGCAACTTATGGCGAAGATGGAAAACTTGTAAGCTATAAAGTAGATTACACATACAATGGAACTACAACACCAGGTGTTGCAATCACAGAAAAAAATAACTCCCCAGAAGTACCTGTAGAAAACAAAACAGGTGCACAGCTTCCATCCACTGGTAGCAAGGGAGCACTCATGGTAACACTGGCTGGTATCGTTCTTTTCGGTGTATTAACAGCAAGCAAAGCTTTTGGCAAAAAGAAAGCAAAAAACTAAGACATTCTGAAGTTTAAGAATGGATAAAAAGACAGTTCATCTTCCCGGTATCGTACCGGGAGGATGTCTGCTTTTTCTGAAATGTCCAGTGTGGACTGGGTATTTCAGAAGAAACAGACGAAAAGGTGAAAGGTATTATGAAGAAAGTAGTAAAAATACTAAGAGGAATTGGATATCTGGCGGCATTTTCTTTAATCCTGTATCCGGTAGTGAGCAATTACATCAATCAGATGAACAGCACAACGATTGCTACAGATTATGAACAGGAAGTTTCTCATCTGTCGGAAGAACAGGAAAATGCCATGATCGAGCAGGCACAGGAATACAATGAAAGCCTGATTGGAATTGGTTCCATAGCAGATCCATTTTCAGAAAGCAATGAAAACCAGACAGAAGATGATGAGTATAACAAACTTTTGAAAATTGATGATACTGGAATGATGGGATATATTGATATCCCAAAGCTTGATGTTGTTCTTCCGGTTTATCATGGAACATCCGAAAAAGTACTGCAGTCAGGTGTAGGACATCTGAAAAACACCTCGCTTCCGGTAGGCGGTGAGAGCTGTCATGCGGTATTATCCGGACACCGTGGACTTGCAAATGCCAAGATATTCACCGACCTGAACAAGATGGAGGTTGGAGATGTATTTTATATTAAAGTTCTTCATCATACCTTTGCCTATCAGGTGGATCAGATTCTGACAGTATTGCCATCAGATACAGATTCTTTACAGATTGAAAAGGGCAAGGATTATGTAACACTGGTCACATGCACTCCTTATGCAGTTAACACGCACAGACTGCTTGTACGTGGCACTAGAATTCCGTATGAAGAGGCACAGAAGATAGATGAGGAAGTTGGTCTTCAGCGCACAATCCCATTCAATGTGATTCTATTGATTGTTGGAATTGTTGCTTTCATCATCATATGGGTGAGCATTAAGTTACATAAACGCAGGAAGGAGAAAAAACATGAGCAGAATAAGTAAACGTAAGCGAATATATATGTGTATGGCCAGTGTGATGTGTATGCTTTTACTCCTCATTCCGTTACCTGTGTCTGCGAATGATCTGGGAAGTATATTATTAAAAGCAACTGTTGAAGATGAGACCACGGTATATAAGCTAAGTAATACTGAATTTACGATGTATCAGGTTGGAACATATAAAAACAATTCATGGGCATTAGTGAGTGAGTTTGCAAAGTCTGGAGTCATATTTGATTTTGATGATTCTTCCGCTCAGGCAGAAGCTGCAAAAAAACTGGAAAAATATGTACAGGATAACAACATCAAAGGAATGTCCGGAAAGACCAACTCAGACGGAGAAGTTATGTACAGAGATCTGGAAAAAGGAGTGTATCTTTTTGTCCAGACACAAAAAACACAAATTAGCAATCAAGTATATCAAAGCGAACCTTTTATCATAACAGTTCCAGGTAATTATGATGGTCAGATAATTTGGAATGTAACGGCAGAACCTAAATTTAAAAATGAATCGATACCACCAATTACCACGAATACGCCACCAGTTTCAGAAGAACCATCAGGTGATAATAGCAGTCATACTCCAAATGTAAAAACGGGAGATGATACGAATGTAATTATGTGGCTTTCTTTAATGGGAATATCCTTAGTCATATTTAGTATTTGTAAAAGAAAAGTCCATAAATAATATGAGAAGATCGGGAAATCCCGCTTTTTTCGTTTAGTTACTCAACTGGCATAAGCCAAAGATAAATACCTCCGGAGGTGCACCGTATGGTGTCACCTAGGAGGAAATAGATCTGAAACCTTGGGAGGATTTGGAAAAGAATAATTGAGTTGTCAGTGCAATCCTATTTATCTCTTGTGACAGAAATAGGTTCCCGTTTTGCTGGAAGTAAGTCTGAACTGATCTCAGGAGCATAGAGCAGTGCTGTAAAATTCTGTCTAATGATATCTAGCGTCTTTTGTTTTTTCTGCAATTCCTGTATTTCCCGGACAGTAGCAGCCTGTTCAGATTCAAGATTTTCAATTTGCTTCTGGATTTTATTAGAGCTTGGGATTTTGGTAACACCGAGATCCTGAAGCTCTTTTTTTAGTGAATCGTGGAGTTGGTATTCTGCTTGATGTTTGGTCCGGTATGCTTTTGGATTTTTAGCAGATTTGCAATCTTCAATCACTTTACGGCAGAGCCGGTAAGAATCACAATGTTTTTGAATGACTTTCTGCGTGTTCAGTTCATTGTTGATTTGTGTTATTCTCTGTTCAGCCGCTTTAACAGAAGCATCAACATCAGAAACATGCTGTTGAAAATCTTCATAATTCAGCAGATTATTTTCAGAAAGATAGTTGAAGGTGCGGGTTGCCTCTTTTAGATTATTTAGTTTTGCCCAACGTTCAAATCCTTCTCGATTGCCGGTTGTAACATAAGTGGAAATATTGATATACAGGCGAGCATCTCTGGACGGATGCTTTGGAGTTTTCACTTTGCTACGATTTTTTGCCAGACGGATGCGGACATTTTCTTCGCTATAATAACTTCCGAGAGATTTCATGTAAGTGAAGTCCTTCTGCTCCGGTGCACGGAAGGACAGGTGTTTTCCTTGGCGGACTTCATATCCGGCTAACTGCATTTTTTGTAGAAATTCCTCATAGTTGATGGAAGTCCAGATTGCCTTATCAACTGCAACACGTAGCTTGACTTTCCAACTGGTGCCATGATGATATTCCATGTTCTCTTTATAGCTTTTTCCTTTTTCTCCGGTTGGCATACTGGTGGCAAGTCCATTTTCCTGGCAGATGCGATTACTGATCCGGCAGATTTTATGGTAGCTCCGCTTATTGGAAATGATCATTAACGCCCATTGTCACTGTAACCTGTTGGATGAATCTTGTATTCAGGTCGCAGTTTATGATGACAGACTGGAGGTGACTTCTCCGGGTGGATTATATAACGGATTAACTTATGAGGAAGTCATGAATGGTCATTCGAAGATCCGGAATAAAGGCATTGCCAATATATTCAGTCAGATGGGACTTGTAGAAGCATGGGGAAGCGGAATAAAAAGAATCCTTAATGCTGCAGAAGAGTATGGACTTTCGAAGCCGAGATTTCAGGAATTCGATAATATGTTTCGGGTAGAGCTGTTCCGTAGTTCATTTCCGATGACAAATGGAAAAGAAAGCATCGGAGAAGCATCGGAGGTAGTGTGGAGAACAGACCTCAACAATACACAGCAAAAGATTATAAAGTTACTTTCAGAAGATCATCAATTATCAGCAGTTAAGTTAGCTAAAAAAATTGGGGTTGCCAGTCGAAATATTGAGAACAATATTAAGAAGTTAAAAGAGTATGGTATTCTTATAAGACATGGATCTCCAAAGAATGGTTACTGGGAGATTGTAGATAAAGATCTACAGGAGTGAGAAGTAAATTAGTCCAAGATAACTCAAGATTAGTCCAAGAGAATATATATATAAATAACAAAAATAGATTGACATTTTGTAGTAATCAGTAGTAAACTGTACTTGTGGAAGGGAAGTGATATGTTTGGCTAGAAAAACACCAAAAGATGGCAAAGAAGAAAACATACGAGTACGGGTGACTCCAGAACAAAAACAGAGACTTGTTGAGTATGCAGAAAGACACTATCAGAGCATGAGTGGTGTTGTATGTCAGGCATTGGATCTCCTGTACGCAAGAGAAGAACAACAAAATAATAAAGAGTAAAATGGAGTTATTTTGGAGTTTATTTCTTCATAAGCGGTGCGAAAAACACAAAGTCAGAACACATGTTCGAAACATAAACCTCTAATAACAGCCTTTGCGTGTCATGAAACGCAGTCCGCAAAGGAGTTCGAGTAACGGACTAAAATGCCGAAAGCCTGTATTTATGCGGGTTTTCGGCATTTGTTTTATCGAATGGCTCTAGTTTGGCTCTATTTGTGGGGAGAGTAATAGCAAGATTAAGGAGTAAAAGAATGTAATTACTCTGTTAGTAAATTGACACAAGTTGGCTGTAGAGTATAATTATAGTAAAAGTACAGCAGAAGCTGTCGCAAAGATATTTATAAAAATGTTGTGGAGGTATTGAACATTAATGAATGTAAAATTAAAATCTGCAAGCAAGCGACTGTAGCCTGGAGGGTGGGAGAAAGATGAAGAAGTGCAAATTAGTACAGAATATAAGAAATTTCAAATTTTGTTATTTTATATTTTGCATAATGATATGTTTGGTTGTTTTTCCTGTTTCCACATCTGCCCAAGAAAATTCTGATCATGTTATCCGGGTAGGATCTTTTGAGGAAACTTATAATGTAGTCAATGAAAAGGGAGAAAGAAGCGGCTATGGTTATGAGTATCTTCAAGATATTGCAGGTTATGCAGGATGGACATATAAATACATAACAAGTGATTGGAAAAACTGCTTTACACAGTTGGAAAATGGAGAAATTGATATTCTTGGTGGCATTTCCTATACAGACGAACGTGCTGAAAATATGCTTTTTTCCGATATGCCTATGGGGGAAGAGAAATATTACATCTATACGGATGCATCCAATATGGATCTTACAGCAGGAAATCTGGATTCTTTTGAGGGAAAAAATATTGGTGTGTTTAAAGATAATATAACGGAGGATGTGCTTAACGAATGGGAGTTAAAGTATGGTCTGCATATGCAGCATGTCAATGTTTCTAATACCGCAGAAGTTATGGACAAACTGTCGAAACACGAAATTGACTGCTTTGTTTCGGTAGAAGAATCCCGTTGGGAAGAATCGGATATTTCACCGATTACAAGTATTGGAGAGACAGAAATCTATTTCGTTATAAATCCAGAACGTCCGGATATCAAAGAAGCACTGGATAGTGCTATGCGCAGAATCAAGGATGACAACCCATTTTACACAGATGATCTCTACAGGCGTTATCTTTCTGCACAGAGCAGCTCGTTTCTTTCAAAAGAAGAAAGTGAGTGGATCGGGCAGCATGGTGCAATCCGGATAGGGTATCTGAATCAGGATGGAGGTATCAGCAGTGTAGATCCATCAACAGGTAAACTGACAGGTGTTATTACAGATTATGTAGATCTTGCAGAAAATTGTCTGCAAGGTCAGACTCTGGAATTTGAATTAAATGGATATGAGACAAGAAGTGAACTGCTTCAGGCATTGCAGGATGGAAAAATAGACCTGATTTTTCATGCAAACCAGAATCCATACTTTGCGGAAACAAATGGATTTGCTTTGTCGGATACGCTGTTGACTCTCAATATGGCAGCAATTACGGCAAAGGATTCTTTTGATGAGAATAAAGAGAATGTAGCTGCTGTTGAAAAAGATAATTTTGTATTGAAAGCATATCTTTCATACAATTATCCACAATGGAAGGTTATGGAATATGAGACATCAGATGCAGCAGTAAAAGCAATGCAGAAAGGGGAGGCAGATTGTATTGTAAGCAATTCAGGTACTGTTTCAAACTATTTGAAAAATAATAAGCTTCATAGCGCTTTCCTGACAAAAGAAGCTGATGTTTCATTTGCTGTTCAGCAGGGAGAACCGGTTCTTTTGTCCATTCTGAATAAAACACTGACATCTATGCCTACCGCTCAATTTTCGGGTGCAGTAGTTTCGTATAATGCTTCCTCACGAAAAGTTACAGTGAGGGATTTTATTCAGGATAATTTACTGACAGTTTCACTTATCGTTGGAATTTCTTTTTTCGTTGTTCTGTGTATCATTCTTCGTTCTTGGAAGAAGTCAAAACGTGCGGAGGAAAGATTCAAGAAATCTGCTGAACAGGCATTAAAACTGAATCAGGAACTGGAAGAAAAACGGCAGGAATTACAAAATGCACTTGTAGAAGCACAGAGTGCCAATAAGGCTAAGACTTCCTTTTTAAATAACATGTCTCATGACATCAGGACACCGATCAATGGCATTATGGGCATGCTTACAATTCTTGAAAAAAGCGGAAATGATGGTGAGCGGGCAAAAGATTGCCTGAATAAAATAAATGAGTCTTCGAAACTGCTATTATCATTGGTAAATGATGTTTTGGATATGGCAAAGTTAGAATCGGATACCGTGGTTTTTAGTGATGAATCCATCAATCTGGATCAGGTATGTAAAGAAATCACGGAGTCGCTATACTTTCAGGCAGAAGAAAAAGGACTTCATGTTATAGGAGAACATGATGATTACAGTGGTATATATGTTTGGAGCAATGCAGTTCATCTGAAAAAAATATTGATGAATCTGTTTACAAACAGTATGAAGTACAATAAGGTGAATGGTTCTATTTACATGAGTATGAGAACGATTGAAAGATCAGAAGATCACATGACATGTGAATTTAAAATAAGAGATAATGGAATTGGAATGTCAGAAGAATTTATAAAAAATGAATTGTTTACTCCATTTGTACAGGCAGATAATTCCCCACGTTCTGATTATAATGGGACAGGTCTGGGAATGCCTATTGTGAAACAACTTGTAGAAAAGATGGGCGGAACCATAACAGTTGAAAGCAAGCTTGGTGAAGGAAGCTGTTTTATTGTAATACTTCCATTTAAAATTGATACGAATGCACGGCCAGAAGAAAAAGAAGATTTTGATGCAGATATATCAGATATCCGGGTATTGCTGGTTGAAGATAATGAGCTGAATGTGGAAATAGCAGAATTTATGCTGACGGAAAATGGAGCTAAAGTAGAAACAGTGAACAATGGGTTAGAAGCTGTTCAGCATTTTGAAGATTCCGAACCGGGAACATACGATGTTATTTTAATGGATGTTATGATGCCGGTGATGGATGGTCTTACAGCTACAAGAACAATAAGAGCTCTGGATCGGCAGGATGCAAAAACAATTCCTATCATTGCTATGACTGCAAACGCATTCAGGGAAGATGCAGAAAAGTGTATGGAAGCAGGAATGAACGCACATCTTGCAAAGCCGTTGGATGATGAAAAAATTAAGCAGACCATAAGCGAAGAGTTGAGAAAGCAAAATGCCTGTCATGAATGATTATGAGGCAGCCGCAGCAATCAGGAGCCTTCCAGATGCATGGGAAAAGCAGACAGGAAACAGAGGATGTGCATCGGAGAAACTGTATCAGTTTTGTGATACAATGGCTGCATCTGAATACTGCTCGCTGATCCGTCCATTTCTGGATATCTCTACACTTTCAGCAAGATTGAAGGCGGAAGAATGCATTTCCACAGAATTCAGTATGTGTGATGGCAGTTGGCACAGGATGCTTTTTACTGTAAAAAAGGGATGAGTCTGGAAATGTAACCCATGTTTGCAAAATACGTGAAGAGTTGAGACGTTTTTGTATTAAATTAAAATTAGATAAAAGGCATGTGAAATACGATGATGAAAAATAACTATATAAAACAAAAAAGAAAAGATCAAAATCCGGTAAATCATTGGAAAATTTTTGAGGGACGGTTGGTATTCCTTCTGGCAATGGTGATTTTGGCTGTTGTTGCATATACTTTTATTTTACAACAAGCATATACCAAAACTGCTCTGAAAACAGAAATTGAACGAGATATTTCCAGTGCAGATGCGGTTCATAAGCTGGTAAATGACAGACTGGGACGAAAAGATTTTAATGAAATAAAAAGTAAAGCTGATGAGAATACAGAACTATTCAAGAATATGTCGACATATATGAATGAAATCAGAACGCTGAATTCTACGAGATATATTTACACAGCAACCAGAAATGAAGACGGTAGATTGATTTACGTTGTAGACGGACTGGATCCATCGGCTGGTGACGTCAGACATCCAGGAGATCCGATTGAAAAGGAGATGGTTCCTTATATAGAAAAAGCACTTTCTGGAAAAACAGTATATTCTCAGGATATTGTTGATACAACATGGGGACCTATTTTTACAGCCTGTTATCCTGTGACAGCGGAAGATGAATCTAATGAAGTGATAGGTGCTTTCTGCATAGAAATGGATATGCAGAAAGCGTATGGAATGGTTGAGAAGACGAATAAGTTAAGTATTGTACTGGGATGCATTACAGCGTGTATTTTGGTAATATTATGTACCTGTGGATATTCTGTATATAAGAAGCAAAAAGAAAATGAGCAGAAACAGCAAAAACTGTTGCAGGAAGCTGCAAGACTGGCCGATTCAGCTAATAAAGCAAAATCAACATTTCTGTTTAATATGTCTCATGATATTCGTACCCCTATGAATGCAATCATTGGATATGCAGAATTGGGAGAGAAACATTTAAAGGAGCCGACTATATTAGAGGATTACTTTGAAAAAATATTATTGTGCGGAAAGAAAATGCTGCATTTGATTGATAACATTCTTGAATTAGCACGAATCGAAAACAACCAAGCAACGCTGGATGAAACAATAACAGATGTTTCTAAAAACTTTGATTTATGTATTGATATGTTTAGGAAACAGATAGAAGAAAAACATCAAACACTGAAAGTCAATAAGAACATTCGATATCCATACCTGCATATGGATGATGCAAGATCATCTGAAATTACGATTAACATTTTGAGTAATGCTGTGAAATACACGGGTGAAGGCGGTAACATAAGCTGTACATTGAACCAATATCCCGGCGAAAAAGAAGGTTGGAGTGTATTAGAGCTTATCATAGCAGACAACGGAATCGGAATGTCAGAAGAATTCCAAAAACATATTTTTGAATCATTTTCACAGGAACGATCTTCGTCAGACAGCGGAATAGAAGGTAGCGGACTTGGCATGGGAATCGTGAAGAAACTGGTGGATTTAATGAATGGCAAGATCACAGTTCAGAGCAAACCGGGAGCAGGTTCTACTTTTACAATCACGCTTCCATTAAAAATAGCAAATGCGGAAGAAAGGAATCCGAAACATGCAGACGGTCAGTTGAATATCAAAAAACTGGAAGGAAAAAGGGTTCTTCTGGTAGAAGATAATGACTTGAACGCAGAAATTGCAACGGAACTTTTGACGGAAGAGGGAATCATGATAGAAAGAGCGGAGAACGGCGTTGCATGTATTGATATGTTTAACAAAGCAAAGCAAAATTACTACAGTCTGATTCTGATGGATATTCAGATGCCGATTATGAACGGATATGAAGCATCCAGGAGAATTCGAGAACTGAAAGACGGTAACAAATCGCAGATTCCAATTGTTGCAATGACAGCAAATGCGTTTGAAGAAGATAAGAAGATGGCTTTGGCAAGTGGCATGAATGATCATGTTGCAAAACCAATAGATATGAATGTATTATTGCCGACTATTATGAAATATATGTAAAGGAAGAAAGAAGGACACTGATTTTGTAGTCAGTGTTCTTCTTACATATCAGTCGACTAAAGAAAAACATTTTATCCAGTCCATTCTTTTTTGTCAGTTTTCTGCCGGCAAGTCAGAGAGCAGGACATTTCCGTTGACGGTACTTGCCTGAATGGTGAATGCAGAAATACCGGAGCGGGTGAATGTTTTTGTGTAGGATTCCGTTCTTCCATTGGAGACGAGGCGGATTTTTCCGGTTGTCGTGGATGCATGAATGGACGCATCGGCAAGGTCGTGCGGGAGATGGAGTTTCACGGAACCGTTGACGGATTTTGCTGTCAGGTACTCGGAACAGGTTCCCTCGAAGAGGACTTTGCCGTTGACACTGTTTAAGGATGCGCGGGAGCAGTCGCCGGTGATTTCAAGTTTGCCGTTTGTGGCGGAAACATCGAGGCTGTCTGTGCGCAGACGGGTCAGGACGATCTTTCCGTTCGCAGCCTGTATGCGGCAGCTGGATGCGGAAAGGGAATCACCGGTGATTTTGCCGTTTGTGGCGGAAATTTCGAGCGTAGTAAGGGAGAGGGTATCAAGCCCGGTCGCGCCGTTCAAAGAGCGGAGCGTCAGCTTCTGTACGGTGGACGGCACCTGGAAGGAGAACACCTCTTTCTGGTGATTATTGCAGAAAAGATGTTTCCAGAATACGGGAGGGATGAGTTTTTTCTCTCGCAGACAGAACGTATTGCCCTCAATGCCTGCCTCGAAGCGGTCCGGATCGAAGTCGCCGGAAAAGTCGAACTCAACCGAAGCGGAAGTGCCCGGAGCAAAGTCGGCAGAAGCATTCCGCAGGGAGATTTCCATAGCGGTGATGGCGGTGGAAGGGGCGTACGGGTAGTTCGGATGTGTTTCTTCAGAATTGGAGTGGGTTTTCTCCTGTGGCGGCACGTTTGCAACAGGCTGCTTCGTTGTGGCATATTCCTGACGGAAAAATTCGAGGACATCGTCGACATTACCGAGTTCCGCACAGATTTCCTCATCGGAGAGACCCTGGCTGCGGGCGTCGGCGAAATGGGATTCGAAATCGTTTAAAATTTCCTCTGCGGCGGCAGAATCAAAGGATGCAAGGCCCTGTTTCAATGCATTCATATAAGTTTCATACGTTGTATTCATCATGATTTTCCTTTCTATCGTCAGATCGTTTCATCTGAAATCAGTCGGTTGATCTGCTGGGTGAAATCCAGCCATTCCTGTTTTTTTTCCTGCTGATAAGCTGTTCCTGCTTCAGTCAGATGGTAATATTTCCGGGCAGGGCCGGATGCGGATTCCTGCAGATACGTTTCCACGTAACCGGCTTCCTTGAGTCGTTTTAAAATCATATAGAGCGTTCCTGCGGCGATGGACATTTCGCGGGAAATGGCGTCTGTCAGCTCATAGCCGTATTTGTCCTCTTTTGTCAGCTGGGAGAGGACACAGAGCTCGAGGACGCCCTTTTTGAGTTGTGGACTCATATGAACACCTCCTTGTTGAGTAGATCATAACACAGACTATATCATAATGCAATATAGTAAAAGAAAAAAATACAAAGAAAAATGTGTTCGATTTTGTACATGGAAATGCCTTGAAAAGAACCGCGGATTTCTGTATAATCAAGCAGAACCCTGAAAAACGGCAGGAATTTTCCGGGCATCCAGGAAATGGAAAAATACCGGAAAATACAGATAAATGCAAAGATGGTTAGTTGGAAAGAAGAGGAAAAAACATGAGTGAAATGAATCAGAACAACAATGGCCCGGTAAAGGGCGCGATCCATTCGATCGAGAGTTTCGGTTCCGTCGACGGACCTGGCGTACGCTACGTGATTTTTGTGAAGGGCTGCAACATGCGCTGCCAGTTCTGCCACAACCCGGACACCTGGACAACAAAAGATGCCGACTGGCAGACCGCAGACGAGGTGCTGAAAAAAGCGCTCCGCTATAAAAACTACTGGGGAGAAAAAGGCGGCATTACCGTGAGCGGCGGAGAACCGCTGCTGCAGATCGACTTCCTGATCGAGCTGTTCCGCAAGGCAAAAAAGAACGGCGTTCACACAACGCTGGATACCAGTGGAAATCCGTTCACAAGAGAGGAGCCGTATTTCAGCAAATTTAATGAGCTGATGAAATACACTGACCTTCTGCTGCTCGATATCAAGCTGATTGACGACAAGGCGCACAGAGAGCTGACCGGCTGCACCAACGAGAACATCCTCGACCTGGCGCGCTACCTTGACGAGATCGGCAAACCAGTCTGGATCCGCCACGTCCTCGTCCCGGAACGCAGCGACTACGACGAATACCTGATTCGCCTCGATGAGTTTTTACACAGCCTGCACAACGTACAGCGCGTAGAGGTTCTCCCATACCACACCCTCGGCGTATTCAAATGGGAAACCTTAGGAATCCCATACAAACTCGAAGGCATCAACCCGCCGACCAAAGAGCGCGTGGAAAACGCCAATAAACTGCTGCATACGGCGGAATATACGGGATATCTGAAATAAAAAGCAGAACAACAAGAAAAATCTGTGAAAAAGTAACAATTTTTATAAAAATTTTATAGTATTTCTGTTCAAAAACCAGAAGAAAAGGAGTATAATCTCTGTTATGGACGAGAGCATGGTTACAATGTGACGGACATGACAGGGACGACAGCAAAAACACTACGCCCCTTTTTGATTCGCCGCGGCAGTTGCTGCATCCACCAAAAATAAAAGCAAAAAGAAAGAAGGATTTACAATGTTTGGTTCAAAAGAGGCATCGGAAGACAAGCTGAAAAAAATGGTGGAAAAAGGAAAATGGGACAAATTAAGAAAACAGTATCTGGATTCGGACAAGACAACGCAGGTAGCGCTTGCAAAAGCCTGTGCAGCTTCGAGAAATGATGGTTCTGTTAATATTCTGACTTCTCTTCTGGAAGTAGACGATGTGGACGTAAAAATCGCGGCCGTTACGAGCCTTGGTGAGGTTGGAGACGATCACGTAACAGCACTGATCCGTCAGCTGGCTGTCAAGACACCGGCAGATCAGACGGAGCTGAAAGCAGCGATCACAAAAGCGCTGGAGAAGATTGTCGAAAGAGCATAAGAGCAGGATCAGTGAAAAAAAGGAAAGGCGAAGAAGTTTCTGTAAAAAGAAGCTCCTTCGTTTTTTTATTGCAAGGTATATCAGAATCTGCTCCAGCGGATTGCTTTTGCCCGAACAGAAATCTTACAAAATCGTAATAATAATGCAGTTGTATCTATCCCGCAAAAAATGCTATAGTGAAAATAACACAGACACAAAAGCAGAACGCGGAGCGAAAAGCATCCGCAGAAAAAAGGGAGGAAACAAGATGGAATTTGTATTCGAACATGCAACCATGATTGCCGTGATCGCTGTTGTGGTGATCATTCTTGCCATTCTGGCGAGCGGTTATGTGAAGGCGCCGCCGGATACCGCATTTATTATTTCCGGTTTCCAAAAAGGCCAGCGGATCCTGATCGGTAAAGCCGGCATCAAGCTCCCATTCTTTGAGCGGCTGGACAAGCTGAGTCTGAAGCTGGTAGCGATCGATGTGAAGACGAGCGACGCCGTGCCGACCGCTGACTACATCAATATTCAGGTGGATGCAGCCGTCAACATCAAAGTCGGGGACGAACCGCAGAAGCTCCAGAAAGCATCCCAGAACTTCCTGAACCGCGACAGCGAATATATTGCCAAGGTTGCAAGAGAAGTCCTTGAAGGAAACATGCGTGAGATCGTTGGAAAGATGCGTCTGGAAGAGATGGTTTCCGACCGTCAGAAGTTTGCGGAGCTGGTCAAAGAAAATGCAGAACCGGACTTGGCTGCGATGGGACTTGACATCATCAGCTTCAACGTACAGAATTTCGTCGATTCCAATCAGGTCATTGAAAACCTTGGTATCGACAATATTGTAAAAATCAAGAAATCCGCGGCGATCGCCCGTGCCAATTCCGAGAAAGAAATCAAAATTGCCCAGGCGCGTGCAAATAAAGAGGCGAATGATGAGCGCGTTCTTGCCGAGACCGAGATCGCAAAGAAAAACAACGATCTGGCAATCAAGTCGGCAGAGCTGAAAAAAGAGTCCGATATCAAAAAGGCAGAGGCAGATGCAGCGTACAAGATTCAGGAAGAGCAGCAGAGAAAAGAGCTGGAAATCACTTCCGCGAATGCGAACATCGCCCGTCAGGAGCGTGAGGTTGAGCTCCGTGCCAGAGAAGTAGAAGTAACCGAGAAATCCCTCGAGGCAGAAGTCAAGAAGAAAGCCGAGGCCGAGCGTTACGCAAAACAGCAGCAGGCAGAGGCAGATTTGTACCGCCGTCAGAAAGACGCAGAGGCAGACCAGTTCGAGAAAATCCGCGAGGCGGAGGCAAAGAAAGCCCAGGCAGAAGCCCAGCGCTATGCGATGGAGCAGGAAGCGCTCGGTATCAAGGCAAAAGGTGAGGCGGAAGCCGCATCCATCCGCGCCCAGGCACTTGCAGAGGCCGAAGGTATGGAGAAGAAAGCCGAGGCTTACCAGCGCTACAACAAAGCCGCAATGGCAGAGATGATGATCAAGGTTCTGCCGGAGATCGCCGGAAAGATCGCAGAGCCGCTCAGCCAGATCGACAAGATTACGATCATCGGCGGCGGGAGCGCGGACGACGGCATCGGCTCCGTAGCGGGCAATGTGCCGGTGGTGATGGCAAAGCTGTTTGAGTCGATGAAAGAGGCGACCGGTGTCGATCTCTCCGAAATCATGAGAGCCGATACGTACGATGCAAAAGTAAACCGCAACATTCAGATCTCCAGTCCGGAAGAGCTCAAAGAGTATCTGAAAGCAGAAGCCGGAAAGGCAGCAGCGGATGCAGAAAGCCCGGAAAAAGCGGAAGCATCCGAACCGGTGCAGAAAGACGGCAGCGAGCAGTAAATCCAGAACGGATCATAAAAACAGAAAAAGAGGCAGGAATCCAGAGAAATTTCTTGAGGATTCTGTCTCTTTTGACGTATAGATCGGAAAAAGTTATTCGGCGCCTTTTTCCAGCATGCTCATGAACTCTTTTGCCGCCTGCGGGATCGGCAGATGGGAGCTGTGGGCAACAACAAGCTGGCGCGGCGGAAGCTCCTCCACGAGGTCGAGCTGGAAGGCCGCCGTCTCTTTTACAAGACAGTAGTCCGGCACAAACGCGATGCCAAGGCCGATACTCGCCAGGTCGATCAGAAGATCGTTGCTGCCAAGCTCAATTTCCGGCACGAGGTCGAGCTGGAACCGCTGAAACTGGCTGTGCAGGAACTCACTCGTCGTACTTTTGCGGTCGAGCATCAGAATCGGGTACTGCAGCAGCTCTTTTAAGTGAACCGGCCTGTTTTCCAGTTCCGGGTAATATTCGCCGTTCGCGATGAAGATATCGTGGAACGAATGAATCGGAATCGTGTGAAGACGGCTGGAAAGATGCGAGTTTGGATAATTGGTCACGATGAAATCCACCTGGCCGGATTCCAGCAGATCGACACACTGGGTCGAAGTCTGGTTTGTCACCTTGATGTGGACATTCGGAAAGGAGCGGTGGAAACGGTTCAGGTACGGAACGAGGAAATAGCGGCAGATTGTGTCGCTCGCGCCGATGCGGAGCTGGCCGCCGCCAAGCGTTCCCGCTTCCATAATCTGTGCTTCACCGCGCGCAATCAGGTTGATCGCAGGCTCTACGTGGCGCAGCAGCGTTTCTCCCTCCGGCGTTAACTGCACGCGCTTTGTACTGCGGATAAAGAGCGTGATTCCAAGCTTTTTCTCCAGTACCTTGATCGACTGGCTGACCGCCGACTGCGAGATAAAAAGCAGTTTGGAGGCCTCGGAAAAACTGAGTGTGGTGGCAACGTAATAGAAAACCTTATATAACTCGTAATTAATATCCAAAATAAGCACCTCTTATAAAATATGATACCTTCACTCTAGCACACTTCCCCGAAAGAATGCAAGAAAAAATCTGCCGGAGCCGTGAACTTTTTCTCCTCTTTTTCGAGTAAGAGAAAATTCACGGTTCCGGCAGATAAGAAAGGGGAATCAGCCAAGCACTTTGGCAATGGCGCTGTCCAGCGTGCGGATCTGGCGCGTTGCAGAGTATCCGTCGAGTTTCGGCATCTGAATATCCATCAGCACCAGATCGAACTGATCCGGCGCTGCGGTGCGGAGCGTCTCAACGGCAACATCGCCGTCGTCTGCAAGGCTGACGGAAAATCCGGCGTTCGAAAGGAGCTCCATCGCGATTTCCTGTACCATATGGCTGACGTTGATCGCCATGCCAAGTCCCGTACCCTGAATGCCGCTGACCGTAGAAGTCTCCTCGCGTGTAAGCGATTCAAAGAGGTGCTCCTGGAATTCCCGGCTCATGCCGATGCCGTTGTCGCGGACGTGGAATTCGTAGAGCGCATACCCTTTTTTATAGTACGGTTTCTGAATAATACGGACAATGATGGTGCCGCCGTTCTGTGTGAATTTCGTGGCATTGCTCAGCAGATTCAGCAGAATCTGGTTCAGGCAGAGCTTGTTGCAGAGGATAATAGAAATCCCCCTGTGTTATGAAATATGTAAAGAAATTGCTTACAAAACAAAAATATAAGACAACATATATCTCATTATACTTGATACAGACAAAATTTACCAGCGTTTGTGTAAAAGAAAAGTAAAAAATAGAATGAACGATGCATCCGAAAAACAGATTTTGTTCCGGAATGGAAATGGGAAACAAAGAAAAATAAAAGTTACTTTACATATAAAAGAGCAGAACAGGAAGAAACTTTGAAAAAAGTTGAAGAAAATTACAAATTATTGTGGAATATGTGGAAAAAATATGGTAGGATGGGAGAGAAGAGAAAAGTAGTTTTCAAAATGTTACTTAACGTTCAATGAAAACTCTAAGGTTACAAATAAAACAAAAGAACAAGAGGAGAAGGAAAATGGAATTTTTACCAAAGCCGAAAGAGGTAAAACTCCTGACGGGGGAACATGCACTTTGCTATGACGGCAGAATCGTACTGGAGGGCAGACTGCTGGGAAATGGGGATGCGTATGCGAAAGTGCTGCAGCAGGGAATCCAAAAGGAAACCGGAATGCAGTATGAGATGGGATACGGTGTTCCGGGAAGAAAAGAGACCGGTGCCATTGTACTGGGACTGGATGAGACGCTGAAAAGCCAGCAGTACGTACTGCAGGTGACAGAAGAGAACATTACGATCCAGGGCGGAGACGGAGCCGGCGTGCTCTACGGTGTGCAGACGCTGTGCCAGATGATGCACGAATACGGTGCACTGCTTCCTGCCGTGCGGATCGAGGATGAGCCGGATCTGCCGGTGCGCGGCTATTATCTCGATGAGACGAGAGGCCGTGTGCTGACACTTTCCTATTTAAAACAGGTGGCAGACCGCATGGCGTACTACAAGCTGAACCAGCTGCAGCTCTATGTGGAGCACACGTATCTGTTCTCGGGACTTTCCGAGATGTGGCGCGATGAGACGCCGCTTACGGCAGAGGAAATCCGCGAGCTGGATGCGTACTGCGCAAAGCTTCATATCGAACTGGTGCCGTCGATCGCAACGTTCGGCCATCTGTACATGCTGCTCTCCACAAAGAGCTATGGCGACCTCTGTGAATTCCCAGACAGCTGGAAAGAGCCGTTTTCCTTCTGGAACCGGATGCAGCATCATACGGTGGATGTCTCCGGCGGCAGAGCGATCGAGCTGATCAAGGCCATGATCGAGGAGTACATGGCGCTCTTTGCCACGGATAAATTCAACATCTGCGCGGACGAAACGTTCGACCTTGGAAAAGGAAAATCGAAACCGCTGGCAGATGAGAAAGGCGTTCACCGCCTGTATATCGACTATGTAAAAGAGCTCTGCGAGTTTCTCGTGGCAAAAGGCAAAAAGCCGATGTTCTGGGGCGATATCATCTGCGCACAGCCGGAGTTGATCAAAGAGCTGCCAGAGGAAACCGTCTGCCTGACCTGGGGCTATGCAGCCGAGCAGAGAGAGCATGAGGCAAAAGTGATGGCGGAAGCTGGTGCAAGACAGTATCTCTGTCCTGGGGTCGGCGGCTGGAACCAGTGGATGAACCTGGTGGAGAACAGCTACAAAAATATCACACGGATGTGCGGCTATGCGAGAAAATACCATGCGGAAGGTGTTCTGAACACAGACTGGGGTGACTGCGGTCACATCAATCAGCCGGACTTTTCCCTTCCTGGCATGATCTATGGAGCCGTCTTCTCCTGGGGAGACGATACCGACAGCTTTGAGGAGCTGAATGAACAGATTTCCCGTCTGGCCTACGGCGACCGGAGCGGAAAATTCGTTTCCTATATGGCAAAAACGGCAGAATGCTCCATCTTTGACTGGTGGGATGCCAACGTCATTTACGAGGAAAAAGTGCTCGGTCATCCGAACAACCGGAATGCGCTGTTTGATGCGAGAATCCAGGATGAGGCGAAGCGTGCAGCTGCAAAGGAAACAATTGCGGCTCTGAAAAAAGAACTGAAAAAGACAGCCGGTGCTCTGGAAGAATCCTGCCGTCCAATGGTTCCGGTGCTGGAACTCACGATGGAAGCGATTGACATCTGGAATGAGACGGGCGCGAGAATGTGCGACATTGAGCTTGGAAAAGAAAAGGATGAGACAGCCTGCGCGGCACTTGCGGGACGGCTGGAAACCTGGTTTATGAAGTATAAAGCGTCCTGGAGAAGCATCAGCAAAGAAGGCGATCTGCACCACATTGCAGAGATTGTATTCTGGTATGCCGACATTCTGCGTGGAAGAAAACCGTACGAAAAATAGAAAAAATCCATCTGTGAACAAAAAATGAACACGAATAGAAAATAAATGAACGATAAAAAGTAACAAAGAAAACGAAAATTTACATAAAAGTGAACAAAAACACTTGACTTTTGGATAGAAATGGACGAAGATAGAAGTATCTGATCGAAAGATCAAAATGTCCGTATGCCGTGACAAGAGAGAAAGAAAAAAGAAAAACTATTTTCACAGGAGGAAACATCAAATGAGTAAAATCATCGGAAACAATCTGCCGGATATGCCCTGGCAGGAGAAACCAGCAGGAGAGCACATGCCGGTATGGCGCTATGATCAGAACCCGATCATCGGCCGTTACGAGCAGAAACGTTCCAACAGTATCTTCAACAGCGCAGTCGTACCGTTCGAGGACGGATACGTAGGTGTATTCCGCTGCGACAGCCGTTCCATCAGCATGGACATCTTCGTTGGAAGAAGTAAAAATGGTATCCACTGGGAGATCGAAGATGAACCGATCAAATTCGAGGGCGCTGACGAGGAGATCCTGACCAGAGAGTATCGTTATGATCCGCGCGTCTGCAAAATTGACGACAAATACTATGTAACCTGGTGCAACGGCTATCACGGCCCGACCATCGGTGTTGCTTACACCTATGACTTCAAGAAATTCGTTCAGCTTGAGAACGCATTTCTTCCGTTTAACCGTAACGGCGTACTGTTCCCGAGAAAAATCAACGGCTACTATATGATGATGAGCCGTCCGAGCGACAACGGCCACACACCATTTGGAGATATCTTCGTCAGCCAGAGTAAGGATATGGAGTTCTGGGGAAGACACCGTCATATGATGAGTCCGGTACGCGGCGACGAGTCTGCATGGCAGTGCACCAAGATCGGTGCCGGCCCGGTTCCGATCGAGACAGATGAGGGATGGCTGCTGATCTACCACGGTGTAATCACAACCTGCAACGGCTATGTATACCGTATGGGATGCGCTCTGCTCGATATCGACGAGCCGTGGAAAGTAAAATACAGAACCAAAGACTACATCATGGCTCCACTCACACAGTACGAGTGCATGGGTGATGTTCCGAACGTTGTATTCCCTTGTGCGACCTTAAGCGATGCTGCAACCGGAAGAATCACTATCTACTACGGATGCGCAGATACCGTAACCGGTATGGCATTCACAACCGTAGATGAGCTGCTGAACTATGTGAAAGAGAATAGCCTTTGATTTATTAAGATAACTTAAAAAGCGACAAGTCCGCCGGGCTTACGGGTGAAAGAAGCCTGCAGGTCCGGCGGACTTTCTTTTTAAAAATGACCCCATGGACAGCATAAGGAGGCACTATGAAATTTGTAAAAGAGCGTGTGAACGTAATCTGCCAGGAACTGGCAAGACTTTCGATTTCACAGAAAATTAAAATCACCGATATGCAGGTGAAAAATGGATGCTATATCACACCGGCAGAGGCCGATGCATCAAAAGAGCCGTGGACATCGTTTGATACGGTCAATGACCGCTGGTACGGACCGGACAAACATTACTGGTTCCGCACCACCATCACCATTCCGGAGAGCTTCGATGGAAAAAATCTTTGGATGAGAGTCCATGCAGGACTGGACGAATGGGATGACGGAAGAAACCCGCAGTTCCTGCTGTTTGCAAACGGCGAAGTGATCCAGGGTATGGATATCAACCACCGCGAAGTACTTGTAAGAGAAAACGCAAAGGCCGGTGAAAAAATCCAGCTCGACCTGCAGTCCTACACCGGAACGCTGCACAGCGAGTTCCGTCTGCTGGCAGACCTTGAGGAGCATGATGCGAAAATCGAGGAGATCTATTACGACCTCATCGTTCCGATGCAGGGCCTGAACCGTATGGACGAGGATAATAAAACGCGTCTGGATCTCGAAACCGCACTGACCAACACGATCAATCTGCTGGACCTGCGCAAGCCGTACAGTAAAGAGTTCTACGCTTCCATCGAAGAGGCAGAAAAATGCATCCAGGAAGAGATCTATGAAAAAATGGGCGGCTGGGACGAAGTTGTGGCAACGTGCATCGGCCACACCCACATTGATGTGGCATGGCTGTGGACGATTGACCAGGTTCGCCAGAAATCCTGCCGAAGCTTTGCAACGGTATTAAAACTGATGGAGGAGTATCCGAACTATCATTTCATGTCAAGCCAGCCGAAGCTCTACAGCTTTGTAAAGGAAAGACACCCGGAAGTATACGAGAAAATCCGTCAGAGAGTCAAAGAAGGACGCTGGGAGCCGGAAGGCGGCATGTGGGTTGAGGCAGACTGCAACTTGACTTCAGGAGAGTCCCTCGTGCGCCAGTTCCTGTTCGGAAAACGCTTTTTCAAAGAAGAGTTCGGCGTGGACAACAAGATCCTGTGGCTGCCGGATGTCTTCGGATACAGCGCAGCGATGCCGCAGATTCTGAAAAAATGCGGAATCGACTACTTCATGACGACAAAGCTGGCATGGAACGAGTTCAACAAAGTGCCGTACGATACGATGAACTGGGAAGGTATCGACGGAAGCAAAGTCTTCACCCATATGATCACAACGCTCGGCGTCGGCCAGCCGGAGACCAGCTTCTTTACGACATACAACGGTATGCTGCACCCGGACGCGATCATGGGCGGATGGGACCGCTACCAGAACAAGGACATCAACAACGATATCCTGATCAGCTACGGCTACGGAGACGGCGGCGGCGGTCCGACCAGAACGATGCTCGAGACATCCAAGCGTATGGAAAAAGGCATCAAAGGTGTGCCGAAAGTACGCCAGGCATTTGCGAGAACGTATTTCGACGAACTGCATGAGAAAGTAAAAGACAGCAAACGCCTCCCAACCTGGATCGGAGAGCTGTATTTTGAGTTCCACCGCGGAACGTACACTTCAATGGCACGCAATAAACGCGGCAACCGCAAGAGCGAGTATGCGATGATGGAATTAGAGCTTCTGTCCGTTCTGGCTGAAAACGCCGGAAAAGCATACCCGACCGAAGAACTGAACCGCATGTGGGAGACGATTCTGACGAATCAGTTCCACGATATTCTGCCGGGCTCCTCGATCCATGAGGTATATGAGCAGACAAAGAAAGAGTACGCAGAGATTGCAGAAACATCTGCAGAACTGATCAGTGAGCGTCTGAATGCACTCTGTGCGAAGAAGGACGAGAGCGTAACTGTATGGAACACGCTGGGGCACAGGAGAAACGATATCGTAGAGCTTGGCACAAACAGCGCAGAGGCACTGACCGACGGAATGAACGTGTACCCGGTACAGCAGACGAAAGACGGAGCCGTTATTTATGCGGAAAACCTGCCGTCCAAGGGATATCAGGTGCTGCGTCCGGTAAGCGGGGCAGCTGTGGAAACACCGTTTGCCGTAACAGAAGCAGGAGAAGGCTATATGCTTGAGACACCGTTCTACACCATCAAGATCAATGCAAACGGCGAATTTACTTCCCTGTTTGACAAAGAGAATGACCGCGAAGTGCTGCAGAGCGGAAAAACCGGCAATGAGCTGCGCATCTATGAGGATAAACCGCTGCAGTACAGTGCATGGAACCTGGATATCTTCCACACCGAGAAATCCTGGAAGGTAGAGGGCGTGCGCCGCATGGAGTGGACAGAAAACGGTCCGGTCCGCGCAACTCTTGAAATCGAGCGTGAGGTCATGGATACCGTGATTCGCCAGCAGATCCACTTCTATGCAAAAGACCGCAGAATCGACTTCGAAACCTACGTTGACTGGAAATTTGCCGAGCATGTGCTCAAAGTTCACTTCCCGGCAGACGTTCACAGCGACGAGGCAACGTACGATATCCAGTTCGGTAATGTGACAAGAAAACTGCACACCAACACAAGCTGGGATCAGGCAAGATTCGAGGTATGCGGCCACAAATGGGCCGATCTCTCCGAGGGAGGCTACGGCGTCAGCCTGATGAACGACTGCAAGTACGGCTATTCCATGAAGGACCGTGTGATAACACAGACCCTGATCAAATCCGGAACCGAGCCGAATCTGACCGCAGACCAGGAAGAACATTTCTTTACCTACTCTCTGTATCCGCACGCAGGAACATGGCGCGAGGCAGGTACAGTACAGGAAGCACTGAACCTGAACGTGCCGGCAAAAGCTGTTTCCAGTGCGGCAGAAAAAGACCGTATGGAATTCCTATCCGTGGACAAGCGCAACGTTGTGCTTGAGACCGTGAAAAAGGCAGAGGACGGCGATGGCATCATTGTGCGTCTGTATGAGGTGGAGAATGCGAGAACAAAAGTGACACTGCACTGCGCAGATACGATTCTTTCCGCAGAGGAAACGGATCTGCTGGAAAATCCGATTGAGGGTGCAATTGCGGTGAAGGAGAACGAGATTTCGTTTACCATCAAACCGTATGAGATCCGTACGATCCGTATCCGAACACAGAAATAAAAAAACTCCGGGGTCACAAAGCAGTGCGGCCCCGGAAGAAAAAACAATAAAAAAGACATCTTGTCCGAAAAAAGGGAAAAAGATGTCTTTTTTGAAATCACCGGAACGTAAAAGAATCAGTCGCCGGTGGAACCTCGGTAAAGTACATTGGTGCTAAGATACGTAATTTCGTGCGGCTTGTGTGGATGTTTGATCCGGTACAGAATCTGAAGCGCCAGACGTGCACCGAGATCCTCGTTGAAAACCTGTACGGTTGTCAGGTCTTCTGCGAGAAGATCCTCTGTGATGTTGTCGAAGCCGGATACCGCAATATCCTCCGGTATGCGAAGACCACGTTTCTCCAGCAGCTGCATCAGAATGGAGGCAACGTAGTCGCTGGCACAGACAAATGCGTCCGGCATACGGGACAGGGAGGAAAGGAAGGTATCAATTTCCTCGCGGTATGTATCGATGCCAAGCGGGGTAGTAAGACAAACGGAAAAATCCGGTTTCTTTCCTGCATCTGTCAAAGCCTGGCAGAAGCCCTCGTATCGTTCGTGGTTGGACTGGGCGTAGCCGATATCGCCGATGAAGCCGATCCGGGTACGTCCCTGTTCCAGAAGATGGCTGGTGATACGGCGGACGCTGGTGCGGCTTTCCATCAGAAGCAGATCACCGTTCAGTTCATCCGGGGGAACGAGAGAGGAAGTGTCCAGGAACACTTTTGGAATCTGTGTCTCTGCGAGAAGGTGCAGGAGACATTCGTTATACACGTTCAGGACAATGATGCCATGAACACTTCCGTTTGTAAGGCTTGCCGGCAGAAGATATGACGGATCTGCCGAAGTCGGAAGGTATGTGTAAACAAGGTTCACGTTGTGTGCCGAGAATACCTTTGCAATCTGGTGAATGATGGTCATCCAGAAAAGTGAGGTTTCCGGTCTGCAGACGGCAACTGCAATATTGACCGGTGTGGTGTTCTCTGCCTGGGATGGATATTGGAAATCCTCCGGGATGGTATAGCCAAGCTCCTGGGCTTTGGCTATGACCTTGGTGCGCAGAGAATCGGAGACACCTTCGTGTCCGCTGAACACCTTCCAGACCGTTGTCCGGGAGATGCCCAGGGAGTTCGCGATTTCCTGTAATGTGACTTTTTTCATAGTTCAAACCGATCCTGTTAAGTATTTAAATGCTATTTATCATTATACTCTTAAAGTGTAACTTTTTCAACCTTTCCATTGGAATGAAGAAGGAGCAAATGAGAAGCATCCGCGGACGGACAGGAGATCAGGAAGGTACGGCTGGTGGTCTCAATGCGATAGTTGAGATTTTTCACGGTTTTGTTGCAGTCATTCGGCGCATAGGAAGACAGCGTCTCCAGCAAAACATCCAGTTTGTCGCTGTAAGAACCGGTTGTCTCAAACAGAATTTTTTCTGCGTAGTACAGTTTGCGGAGCTCCCATTTGCGGTATTCATCCTCAGGGATTGTGGTATCGCAAGGAACATTGTCGCGATCCTCAGAGAAAAAGACGAAAGACCACAATTCAGGATAGTGAATATTGATGACACCGGTCGGGGCCCAGACCCAGTTGTCCTCAGGAAGAACGTTTCCGTTCTCGTCGGTGCGCTTTACATAGGCATTGTCTTTGATATCTACATTCCACTGAACACGGGAGAAATTCATCCGGTAAAATTCTCCGTTCTTTGGTGCGCGCCGTTCTTTCTGATACTCGTAGAGAGCGGCAAACGGAATGACAACTTCAACGCTCCAGCTTTTGTTTTTTGCGGAAGGATCATTGATCGAACCATCTACATGAACTGCGGTACGAAGGCCGTGCATATCGTAGCCGTTCAGACCGCTGCCGCCGTCACGGTATGGTTCGGCAAGAAACAGATCCCATACGGTGTTCAGAACGTTGATTTCAAATTCATAGTAATGATAGGTATCGGAGTCCGGGTCGACAAAAATTTCAAAATCATTGTCGAGAAAGATTACGGAGTCGCGCTCGGTCAGATGACCCCAGATTTCGTCTCCGTCAAGAAGGGCAGCAACGTACAGGTTTTCATCATCCCAGAGCATTTTTGCACGGGTGACGAAACGGGGAAGCGGCATATGAGTGCCCTGGATATCAAGAAATTCGTCGGTGTACGGCGCATCTTCCCAGAATGGTTTGTTGATGTTTCCGTCTAATCGGAATTCTTTTTTTGCACGGTGGCAGGTGTAAACCGGCGGTGCAAATGGGACGGCCGGAACCGGAATGGTAATGTTTGTACTCATGGTAAAAATCTCCCTTTCAAAATTCTGATATGATGATAGTCGGTGATACACGCTGTTAAAACGTGTTGACGAAAGGTATCATATCACCAAAAGTAATAAAAATCAACATTATGGATGAACAAAAATGAACAAAATTGAATTTTTGTGGACAAAATAGGGAAAATGAGATAAAATAAAGGAGAGAAAAAGACAGAACAGAAAAATAGTTACCGTTCGCCGGATACTAGAGCATGCCTGAAAAATCATTTCCACAAACTGGGACTCGCAGCTTGCGAAAAGCCTTTTTCAGACACGCTCTAGTGAACGGTAACGAAAAATATCGAAAACACAGGGAATGATTTCGAGCGTACATATGGAAAAAAAGGAGGAAAATAAAATGGAAGTATATCAGAATGCAGCTCTTTCACCGGAAGAACGGGCAAAAGACCTGCTGGGCAAAATGACGCTGCAGGAAAAGGTAGGACAGCTGAATCAGCGTCTGTACGGATTCCGGATCTATGAGAGAGAAGATGAGAAATTTACACTGACGGAAGAATTTAAAGAAGAGGTAAATCGTATGGGCGGCCTTGGTACCCTGTATGGTCTCTACCGTGCCGATCCGTGGGCAGACAAGGATGAGAAGACGGGTATTGTCCTGGAGCTTTCCGCAAAAGCCTACAATATGGTACAGAAATACGTCATCGAACATTCCCGTCTTGGAATCCCGATGATGATGAGCACGGAGTGCCCGCACGGCCATCAGGCGCTCGGAGGCGGTCTGCTTCCGGTCAATCTGGCAGCAGGTGCAACGTTTGACCCGGAACTTCTTTTAGCGGGCTACCGGGCATGCGGAAAACAGTTAAAAAGCGGGCATGTAGAGCTGGCGCTGATGTCGGCACTGGATGTCGCGCGTGATCCGCGTTGGGGACGAAGTGAAGAGTGCTACTCGGAAGATCCGTGCCTTGCCGCAGCAATGGCAAAAGCAGCTGTGACCGGTATGCAGTCCACAGGCGTCGGCAGTGTGGCAAAGCATTTTTGCGCGCAGGGTGAGACGACCGGCGGTGTAAATGCGAGTGCGGCAAGAATTGGTGAGCGTGAGCTCAGAGAGATTCACTTTCCGCCTGCAAAAGCGTGCTGTGAAGCCGGTGTGGAAGGCATCATGGCAGCATACAACGAAATTGACGGCGTATACTGCCACAGAAATGCATGGCTGCTGCGCGACGTACTGCGCGGTGAGATGGGCTTTGACGGCATAGTGATGGCAGACGGACTGGCTGTGGATTTCCTGAAAAATACGGAGGGCGATACGCTGCATGCAGCAGTTGCGGCAAGAAGTGCAGGTGTGGATGTGAGTCTGTGGGATGAAGCCTTTGGCCGCCTTGGTGAGGCTGTTGAAAAGGGACTTCTGGATGAAAGCCAGATCGATGAGGCTGTCCTGCGTGTTCTGAAGCTGAAATTTGAAAAAGGCCTGTTTGAGCATCCTTATATGGAGGAAAACATGCTTTCACCGGAGGAAGCCGGCATTCCGGAGGTATCCCTTGCACTGGCGCGGGAATCTGCGGTGCTTCTGAAAAACGAAGAGACGGTACTTCCGCTTGCAAAGAAGTACAAAAAAGTGGCTGTCATCGGCTATCATGCCGCAGACCGCTACTGTATGCTCGGTGACTATACACCACCGGTTCCGGAAAACGAATGCGTCACAGTTCTGCAGGGGATGAAGCAGGAAGCGCCGGAAGGCGTGGAGGTTTCCTATGCCATGGGAAGTGGCTTTTCAGAAGCAGATGCGGATGAGAAGGCAAAAGCAATGGCACTTGCAAAAGAAAGCGATGTGATCGTGGCTGTTGTCGGAGGCTCTTCTTCACGCTTTGGCGGGGCAGTATTTGATGCAAATGGAGCAGCATCGAAGGGAACCGGCAGGCGCCCCCGGGGATGTGGCGCAAGGGCCGGACGG
>OAWA01000289.1_pt1 | contig 41754 bp, 38 predicted proteins | sample 1516971 | NCBI WGS metagenome assembly OAWA01 (sample SAMEA2580097, study PRJEB22360) | human gut metagenome | biome: human gut; feature: human-associated habitat; material: faeces | place: Denmark | collected 2008/2010
TATCAGGCTTCCTATGGTTCGGCTCTTTCCGGATTTGCACTGAATGCCACGGGGTATATTCCAAATGCAGTACAGACAGCATCAACACAGAACGGTATCCGTTTTGTTATGATCGGTGTCCCGATTGTTTTGTAGCCCTCAGTTTTATGATCTACAAGACAAAATTTAAACTTCATGGGGCGTATTACGACAAAATCATGAATGTTCTGGCATTGAGAAAAGAGAAACTGGACGAGCGTCTGGCAAACAATTCATAATAATTATAGAAAAGACGGAGGAATCTATATGTCAATTATTTTTCATGAGAGATCTAAAACATTTCATCTATATAATGATAAGATCAGTTATATTTTTAAAATCTTAAGAAACGGTCAGCTTGGTCAGCTTTACTGCGGAGCGGCAATACGGGACAGAGAAGAATATGAGCATTTATTTGAGGCAAGGCAGCGTCCCATGGCGCCGTGTACCTATGAAGGGGATCTGACGTTTTCTATGGAGCATATCAAGCAGGAATATCCGGCTTATGGATCAGGGGATATGAGATATCCGGCTTTTCAGATTCTGCAGAGCAATGGAAGCAGAATCACAGATTTTACATATATATCCCATAAGATCATGGAAGGAAAACCAGAGCTTCCAGGGCTTCCCGCAACCTATACAGAGGATCCGAAAGAGGCACAGACGCTGGAGATTCTTCTTCGGGATGAATTGATCCAGGTGGATCTGCTGTTATCGTATTCCATATTTGCACATTATGGAGCTGTTGCGCGCAGTGTACGGTTTGTGAATCGGGGAACAGAGTCTGTGATCCTGGATCAGGCAATGAGTCTGTGTCTGGATCTTCCGGATTCAGACTACGAAATGATCGAACTGACCGGAGCGTGGTCCAGAGAGAGGCATATAAAGGAGCGCAGACTGTGCCATGGCATCCAGTCCGTGTACAGTATGAGAGGCTGCAGTTCTAATAATTATAATCCGTTTATTGCACTGAAACGGGAAAACACCACAGAACATGACGGAGAAGTTTACGGTTTTTCCTTTGTGTACAGCGGAAACTTTCTTGCGCAGGTGGAAGTGGATACTTATGATGTCTCAAGGGTCACCATGGGAATCAACCCTAACACGTTTACGTGGGAATTAAAACCGGGAGAGAACTTTCAGACACCGGAAGCGGTGATGGTCTACAGCAGTGAGGGCTTAAACGGTATGAGCCAGACTTACCATGAGCTGTATCAGAAACGGCTGGCCAGAGGAGAATGGAGGGATCAAGTCCGTCCGATTCTTGTGAATAACTGGGAAGCCACATACTTTGATTTTGATGAAGATAAAATTCTTCTAATCGCAGATACGGCGAAACGTCTCGGCATCGAATTATTTGTCCTGGATGACGGCTGGTTCGGCAGAAGAGATGACGATACAAGTTCTCTGGGAGACTGGTACCCGGACCTTAACAAACTTCCGGAAGGAATCAAGGGCATTGCGGAAAAAATTGAAAAGAAAGGTTTGAAATTCGGACTTTGGTTTGAACCGGAGATGGTCAACAAAGACAGTGACCTGTATCGGGCTCATCCGGACTGGATGCTTGCGGCTCCGGGCAGAAACAGCTGTCACGGAAGAAATCAGTTTGTCCTGGATTTTTCCAGAAAAGAAGTGGTAGATTATATATACCGGCTCATGGAAAAAGTTTTGCTGGATGGTCCTGTGTCCTATATAAAATGGGATATGAACCGCTGTATGTCAGAGGTGTATTCAGCAGGATGCGGTGCATCGGATCAAGGGAAAGTTACACATAAATATATCCTTGGGGTATATGATCTTTATGAACGGCTGACAAAGAAGTTTCCGCATATCCTGTTTGAATCCTGCGCCAGCGGAGGTGCCAGATTTGATCCCGGAATGATGTATTATGCGCCCCAGTGCTGGACCAGTGATGATACGGATGCAATAGAAAGAATTAAAATCCAATACGGCACCAGTATGGTTTATCCGGTCAGCAGTATGGGAGCTCACGTATCAGCGGTGCCGAATCATCAGGTGCTGAGGAATACTCCGATTGAGACGCGGGCTAATGTTGCCTGTTTCGGGACTTTTGGATATGAACTTGATTTGAATCAGTTGTCAGCAGAGGAACAGGAAAAAATAAAAGAACAGGTGGAATTTATGAAGACATACCGGGAGGTCCTTCAGTTTGGAACCTTCTACCGCCTTCAGAGCCCTTTTAAACACAATACAAGTGCATGGATGTCGGTCTCACAAGACAGACGGACGGCGGTCGTCGGATACTTCCGCACGCTGGAACCGGTGAATTCAGGATATACAAGACTGAAGCTCCGGGGGCTCGATGAAAATTTATGCTATCATGTGACAATCAATGAAACCAGCCACTACGGCGATGAACTAATGAAAGCCGGACTGGTGACTTCGGATGCCTCCAGCGGTGAAAACCGTGAGACATATAACGGAGCCAACGGAGATTACCAGTCTCGCCTATATATCTTAACTGCGGAGGACGAATTGCGAGCGCCTTCCGTACGTTCCTAATGAAGGAAAGACTCCTGCTGTTTACAGTATGGAGCCTTTCCTTTTTATCTATTCAGAATGCTTTTGGTTTTCTGCTTTGTGAGGGTCGAAATCCCGTATAATGTTCGGAACATTCCGGTTTTCTTTGCGGTAGGCCGTGGGACTTAAACCGGTAATTTTTTTAAATGCCTTGGAAAAGGCAAGCTGATTGGCATAACCGCAGGAGTATGAGATATTCTTAACCGGAAGATCCGTATCTGAAAGAAGTTCTGTGGCTTTGGTAACGCGGAATCTTAAGAGGAACTGCTGGGGTGACATATGAAGGTTTTCCTGGAACATGCTGCAGAGATAACTCCGGTTTAAAGAAACATAATCAGCAATGTCCCTGACGGTAATGACATTCTGGTAATTTTTCTGTATAAATTCAATGGCCTTGCTGATATGTGTGTTTTCACTTGTAAAATCAGACTTGTATTTAATATCAGCGGACCGGCTGAAGGAGGCAAAGATCAGAAAGAGTATGCCCTGAATATAAATCTCATTGCTGTAGCTTAAGGTATTATGTCTGAGGATATCTTCAATATAAGATACAAGAAGTTCTTTCTCCTCACAGTGACAGATCAGATGTTTACTGTCCAGACCGCAGCGCTGAAGATAGTCATTGACTTGATTTCCGGAAAAACCGACCCAGAGATAGGTCCAGGGATCTTGTTCGTCTGTCTGGTAAAAGGTTACTTCATCCGGGAGGATCAAGAAAGCGTCTCCCGGCTCAATGGTGTACTGTTTGTCCCCGGCATAGTAATATCCTTTTCCGCTGACACAGTAGTGAAGCAGGTGGTGGCTCCGGACAGCAGGACCGAAGGAATAAAGAGGTGTGCACTCCTGTATGCCGCAGAAAAGGAGATAAAAGTCAGAAAACATCTGGTTCTTGATTTCCAAAAATGAATACATAGTCTCTCCTTTCCCTGTTTTTTACTTTTATTTTATAATACAAAGCGGTAAAACACAACCGGGAAACGGCAGAAAACACTTTGTGTTTCTATATTGATTATGGTAGAATAAATAAAATATTAAAAACACTATGAAAACGAGGAGTGATTCCATGAAATTTACAAAGATGCATGGCTGCGGCAATGATTATGTATACGTGAACTGTTTTGAAGAAACGATAGAAAATCCCAATGAGACGGCAAAGTTTGTCAGTGACCGCCATTTTGGAATCGGGTCAGACGGTATGATCTGTATTCATCCTTCTGACAAAGCGGATTTCCGGATGGCCATGTACAACAGTGACGGTACAGAGGGAGCCATGTGCGGAAACGGAGTCCGCTGTATCGCAAAGTATGTATACGACTATGGATTAACGGACAAAACAACGATCACCATCGAGACCAAAGGCGGGATCAAAGAACTGGACTTTACAGTGGAAGACGGAAAGGTCACATGGGTCAATGTAGACATGGAGGCCCCTGTGCTGGAGGCCGATAAAATACCGGTGATTTATGATGAGGAGAAAAAAGTCATCGACAAGCCTGTCATCGTAGACGGCAGAGAGTACAGGATCACCTGTGTATCTATGGGAAATCCCCATGGAGTCGTGTTTGTAGACTCTGTGGATGATCTTGATATTGAAAAGCTCGGGCCGATGTTTGAACATCACCCGATGTTTCCGGACAGAGTCAACACAGAATTTATCCAGGTGGTCGACGACCATACGATCAGGATGCGTGTTTGGGAGCGCGGAGCAGGGGAGACTCTAGCCTGCGGAACCGGTGCATGTGCAAGTGCCTATGCAAGCTATCTGAATCAGAAGACCGGCAATAAAGTCCTGGTCCACCTTCTGGGAGGAGATCTTCAGATTGAATATGACGAAGAGAAACATACCATCTTCATGAAAGGACCGGCCACAAAAGTATTTGACGGGGAGATTGACCTTTAAAAAGTTTTGGCTTAGGAGGAATCTATGAAATTATCAAAATTATTAGAACGCTCAGAATACACTCTCGTACAGGGCACGGAAGATACAGAGATTTCGACTCTCGTATATGACTCAAGAAAAGTGGAGGAGAACAGTGTTTTTGTCTGCATTTCCGGGGCAGCCTTTGACGGACATAAGTTTATTGGGCAGGTAATCGAAAAGGGTGCCAAAGTTATCGTTGTACAACAGGATGTGGAAGCTCCGAAGGGCGTAACGGTGATCCGTTTTGACGACACGAGAAAGGCGCTTGCAGAGATGTCCGCAGCTTACTTCGGATATCCGGCAGAGGAACTGACGACCATTGGGATAACCGGAACCAAAGGCAAGACAACGATCACTTACATGATCCAGTCGGTGCTTGAGCACGCGGGGCAGAAGACCGGGCTGATCGGAACCATTGAGACTGTCATCGGGGATGAAAGAATCCCTTCGGTCAATACGACGCCGGAATCTTACGTGATTCAGAAATCTTTCCGGAAGATGGCGGATGCGGGATGCAAAAATGTCGTCATGGAAGTTTCTTCACAGGGACTGATGCTCCACAGGGTGAGCGGCTTTACCTTTGACTATGGTATTTTTACGAATCTGGCCGAAGACCATATCGGAGAAAATGAACACAAGGATATGGATGACTATATCCGCTGCAAATCTCTTTTGTTTCAGCAGTGCAGGCAGGGCATTGTAAACGGGGATGATGACTATGTAGAAAGAATCATCAAGGGGCATACATGTTCTTTAGAGACCTTTGGCATGAAGCCGGGCAGCGATGTGTATGCCGAACATATAGAGCGTATCCAGGAACCCGGTTATCTTGGCGTTTCTTACGATTTAAAAGGAAAAGAAGAGTATAACGTTCATGTGGACATTCCAGGAGACTTTACGGTCTATAATTCGCTGGCAGCCATTTCATTGTGCCGCCATATGGGAATTCAAAAGAAAGATGTTCTGGACGCACTGAATACGATTCAGGTAAAAGGCCGTTTAGAGATCATAAAAACACCGGGCGAATACACCCTGATGATTGATTACGCCCACAATGCCATGAGTCTCGAAAGCCTGCTCACGACGATACGGAAGTATGATCCGAAAAAGATCTACTGTCTGTTCGGCTGCGGAGGCAACAGGGCCAAAGCCAGACGGTATGAGATGGGCGAGGTATCTTCAAAACTTGCGGATCTTACGGTGGTGACATCAGACAATCCGAGAAATGAAGAACCGATGGACATTATCAATGATATTCTGGTGGGAGTCCATAAGGGACCGGGAGAATATGTCACGATCCCTGACAGGAAAGAAGCCATCCGCTACTGCATGGAACATGCGGGAAAGGGCGATATCGTCATTCTGGCAGGCAAAGGCCATGAAGATTACCAGGAGATCAGAGGAGTGAAACATCATATGGATGAAAGAGACTTGATCCGGGAGATCATCGCAGAATCCATTTAAATTCAGAACACAAAAACCGAAAGCATCACGCATGTTTCCGGGAGGAGATTAGGAGGAACTATGGACAGCAGAATTAAAGGAACAACAAGATTATTGGGACTGATCGGGTCACCGGTGGGACATTCAGGATCACCGGCTATGCACAATTATGGATTTCAGGCGCTCGGGATTGACGCGGCTTACCTGGCTTTTGATATCAAAGAAGACCAGGTAAAAGATGCAATCAGCGCAGTGCGCACACTGAATATGCAGGGGCTCAATGTGACCATGCCGTGCAAGACCGAGGCAGCAAAATATATGGATGAATTGTCTCCGGCAGCCAGGCTGATCGGCGCGGTAAACACTGTGGTAAACAGAGACGGAAAACTTTACGGACATATCACAGACGGTGAAGGATTTGTGGCAAATCTTAAGGATCATGGGGTTTCAATCGGGAAAAAAGATATTGTGATCTTTGGGGCCGGAGGTGCTGCGACAGCGATTTTGGTACAGTGTGCTCTGGATGGCGCAAATTCCGTCACGGTCATTAACCCCAGGGATGATTTCTTCGGACGGGCGGAAGAGATGCATAAAAAGCTCCGGGAAGAAACTCCGGACTGTGACATCACTTTGATCGATCTGGCTGACGAAGCTGCTGTCAAAGAAGCGGTATCAAAAACCGATATCCTCATCAACGGAACTCTTCTTGGGATGAAACCAAAAGAAGACACTTCCGTGATCCGGGATACGAGCCTGTTCCGCAAAGATATGGTTGTTGCAGATGTGGTCTATAATCCGAAAGAGACAAAGCTGTTAAGAGAGGCTAAAGCAGCGGGCTGCAGGACTGTTCAGGGAGACGGAATGCTCTTATGGCAGGGAGTGGCTGCATTTAAACTGTTCACCGGACAGGATATGCCGGTAAAAGAAATAAAGGAAAAGTTCTTTTCTTAAAACAGAATACATAATCAACCAGTGATAATAAGAGAAAAAGGATTGCCCGGGCAGTCCTTTTTTCTTTCTTACAGTCATATCCTGGCAGAATACTGCATATACTTTAACAGTCTATCGTAGGAGGATATTATGGATTACTTTAATGTATATAAGGATATTATGGCCAGGACCGACGGAGAGATCTACATCGGCGTGGTAGGTCCGGTTAGGACCGGAAAGAGTACGTTTATCAAGCGGTTTATGAACCTGATGGTTCTTCCGAACATGGAAAATGAGAACGAAAGAAGCCGTGCCAACGACGAGCTGCCTCAGTCATCCAGCGGAAAAACCATCATGACGACGGAACCCAAGTTTGTGCCGAATGAAGCGGTGGAGATCAACGTGGATGACGGCATCAGCATGAAAGTCCGCCTCATCGACTGTGTGGGTTACATGGTAAACGGAGCTGTGGGCCATATTGAGGGAGAAGAAGAACGGCTGGTGAAGACACCGTGGTTTGATTATGAGATTCCATTTACAAAAGCGGCCAGCATCGGGACAAAAAAAGTCATCACGGAACATTCCACCATCGGGATCGTAGTGACTACAGACGGTTCCTTCGGCGACATAGAGGCGGCCAATTATCAGGAGCCGGAGGAAGAGACGATCAAACAGCTCAAAGCATTACATAAACCATTTGTGGTACTTTTAAATACGAGCCGTCCATATTCTGAAGAAACTGTGAACCTTGCCAAAGAAAAGGAAGCAAAATACGGGGCAAAAGTGCTCCCGATGAACTGTGAACAGCTTAAGAAGGATGATATTTATTATATACTCAAGAGTGTACTGATGGAATTCCCAATTTCTTCGATTGGCTTTTTTGTACCGAAATGGGTGGAGGTACTTCCGCACGATCACAAGATCAAACAGGAAATCATGGAGACTGCCCGGAAGATGCTCATAGAGAAGGATACCATGAAAGACATCTATGAGGAGGAAGATTACGAAAATCAATACATAAAACAGTGGAAACTGGATTCTGTCGCTATGGATACCGGAGTGATCCGTATCGCAGTGGATATGGATGATTCCTATTATTATGAATTTTTAAGTGATACGATTGGACTTCCGATCAAGAATGAATACGAATTCATCTCGATCATGAGAGATCTTGCAAGACAGAAAAAGGAATACGAAGAAGTGGCCGATGCCCTGAACGCAGTGAAACAGAGGGGATACGGTGTTGTGACCCCGACAAAGGGAGATATTGTCCTGGAAGAACCTAAGATCGTGAAGCATGGGAACAAATACGGGGTGAAGATCAAGGCCAGTGCTCCGTCCATTCATATGATACGGGCCAATATTTCCACGGAGATCGCACCGATCGTCGGAGAAGAGTATCAGGCCAAGGATCTGATGGAGTACTTTGACAAGGGAAAGAGTGATCCTCAGGAAAGTATATGGGATATCAATATTTTTGGAAAAACACTGGAGCAGCTTGTCGGAGAAGGCATGCAGTCAAAAGCGCAGAAGATGACAGAAGAAAGCCAGCAGAAACTGCAGGATACTATGGAAAAGATCGTCAATGAGAGCAACGGCGGACTGGTCTGCATCATCATCTGACAATAGCTGGGTGGCATTGACAAATTACGAAAAAAAGAATATACTTTGGTAAACAAAATATTAGGAAAGCGCAGGATAAATGATAAGATGTCGATTAGAATATTAGGTACAGGAAGTTATCTTCCGGAGACGATTGTTACAAATGATGATTTAGCAAAAGTGATGGATACCAGCGATGAGTGGATTGCCAGCAGAACCGGTATCCGGGCACGTCATATTTCTGTGGACGATACAACATCCGGCATGGCAGTGAAAGCTGCAAAAGAAGCCCTGAAGGAAAGCGGAGTCGCTCCGGAGGAGCTGGACTGTATCTTTTTAGCGACATTGTCCGGTGACCGGGCCACTCCCAACGGGGCCTGTGACGTTCAAAAAGCCATCGGAGCAAGGAATGCGGTCTGTATGGACTTAAATGCGGCGTGTTCCGGGTTTGTCTATGCTCTGACCACTGCGGTCGCCTATGCAAAAGCAGCATTGGCAAAAAAGATGCTCGTCATCGGTGTGGAAACCTTATCAAAGGTCGTGGATTGGAGCGACCGCAGTTCCTGTGTCCTGTTCGGAGACGGGGCAGGGTGTGCAGTGGTGGAAGCGGATGATTCCAGAGAAGTATTTATCGATTACGGATCTAACGGGGAACTCGGGGAAGCGCTGACCTGCGGGGAGAGAAAATTAAATAACTTATTGGTAGAGAACCATGAGCCTTTGGAACAAGTCTTTATGGACGGACAGGAAGTTTACCGGTTTGCGGTAAAGACGGTTCCCAGGACGATTGAAAATGTATTGGAGAAAGCAGGAGTTTCAAAAGATGAGATCAAATATTACGTCCTGCATCAGGCCAACAAACGGATCATCGATTCGGCTGCAAAACGTCTGAAGCTTGACATAGAAAAGTTTCCGATGAACCTGGACCGGTGCAGCAATACTTCTTCTGCAAGTGTCCCGATCTTATTGGACGAGATCAATAAAAAGGGTTTGCTTGAGAGAGGAGATAAGATTGTCATGTGCGGATTTGGAGGAGGTCTGACCTGGGGAACGATTTATTTAGAATGGTAAGAAACGGCCGGAGACGATTCCGGTGTCACCTGAGAAAAAAGTAGGGCTTTCCTGCTTTTTTTGTTTATTTCACAGGAAAGTTTCAGGACTTCCCTGTGGAATGAAAACGCTCCGCCGATTGAGCACAGATGCGTGAGGATGAACGTGCTTCAAATGTTAAAGTATGCTATAATATAAGAATATAGATTAAAGGAGGTGTTGGCAATGGAATTACAGATGTGGAGAGAGATCCTTTGCCCTTACGACTTAGCTGTGGAAGAATTAAAGCTGAAGTTCGTACACATCATGAACGAGTACAGGACCGCAGGCCGCTATTCACCGATCGAACAGGTGGATGGGAGAGTCAAGAGTATTTCCAGCATTCTTGACAAGATGCAGAGGAAAAAGATCAATATCAATGAAATCGAGACCGATCTGGAGGATATTGCGGGCATCAGAGTCATTTGTCAGTTTGTGGAAGATATCGACCGTGTTGTGGAGATTATTGAACAGCGGTCTGACATGGAGATTAAGACAAAAAAAGATTATATAACAAAAGCAAAGGACAGCGGATACCGGAGTTTTCATGTCATCATCTATTACGATGTGGATACGATCTACGGAAAAAAACGAATCCAGGCGGAGATACAGATCCGCACACTGGCCATGAATTTCTGGGCAACAGTGGAGCACTCCCTTCAGTACAAATACAAGGAAAATATCCCGGAGCATATCACGGAAAAGCTCATGAATGCGGCGGATGCCATCGTGGTCCTTGACAAGGAGATGTCCATTGTCAGAGATGAGATCATGGATGCACAGAATTCTTTCAGGAAGAAGGCAAATATCGTTTCTGAGATCTTGTCAACGATGCAGAATTTATATAAAGTTGCCAACAAACAGGAAGTCATCAAGATACAGGATGAGTTTTACAAAATATATGAGACAGGAGATATGGAGCAGCTGATCCATTTCAATAAGCAGCTGGACATCATTGCGGAAGGCTACCGCGCACAGAGCCTGTCATAGGAGAAGTTATGGAATTACCACAATTATTCGTTGAGAAGATGAAATCCCTTCTGGGAGAAGAATACAGCGATTATGAGGCATGTTTAAAGCGGCCGAAGCAGAATGGCATCCGGGTCAATACATCAAAGATATCGGTGGAAGAATTTCAAAAGATCGCACCATTTGAGACCGAGCCGGTGCCGTGGACGAAAAATGGTTTTTTTGTCGGACCAAAAGAGCAGCCTGCGAAGCATCCCTTTTATCATGCGGGTCTGTACTATATTCAGGAACCGAGCGCCATGGCACCCGCGGCATTTCTTCCGGTAGAGCCCGGGGACAAGGTACTGGATCTCTGTGCGGCGCCCGGAGGCAAGTCCACAGAACTCGGGGCAAAGCTTCGGGGAGAGGGAATTCTGGTGTCCAATGACATCAGCATTACAAGGACAAAAGCCCTTTTGAAAAATTTAGAGATGTTCGGCATCAGCAACAGCGTGATCGTAAGCGAGGAACCTAAAAATCTTGTTCCGGTCTTTTATGAGTATTTCGATAAAGTGCTTGTGGACGCGCCCTGTTCGGGGGAAGGAATGTTCCGCAAAGGCAGCAGCGAGATTAAAAACTGGGCCGAATACGGCATTGAACCTTATGTAAAAATCCAGAGGGAAATCATCCTTGACGCGGTAAAGATGCTCAAGCCCGGAGGATATCTTTTATATTCTACCTGTACCTTCTCTCCGGAAGAGGACGAGCAGCTGATTGAGTACCTGCTGGAACAGGAGCCCGGGCTGTCCCTGGCCGATCTGCCGGACTGTGAAGGGTTTGACAGAGGACACGCCGAATGGACGGTGTCAGGGCTTCAGGATGTAAAGAAATGCATCAGGCTTTGGCCCCACAGAATCAAAGGAGAAGGCCACTTTCTGGCTCTTTTGAAAAAGGACGGCTCTCCGGCTTCGGACAGGAAGGAGTCAGGAAATGCCCGTGCGGTGATCTCTGAGGAGGCGGAAGCCTTTTTGTCCGGGTGCAGGATGGACCTTGACAGAGACAGGATCAAAGAACATAAGGGGAGACTGATCCTTATGCCGAAAGAACTGCCTGACCTTGGCAGGCTTCGGGTTTTAAGACACGGACTGCTTTTGGGAGAGATGAAGAAGAAACGGTTTGAGCCAAGCCAGGTTCTGGCTATGGCGCTTTCCGGCAGCGGATATGTGAGAACCCTGGATCTAAGCCTTTCAGATGACAGGCTCATGAAATATCTGAAATGTGAAACGATACTTGCAGACGAAAAAGAAGACGGTGTGTATCTGATCACTGTCTGCGGATACCCTCTCGGATGGGGGAAACTTTCAAAGGGACGGATGAAAAATAAATATGCGCCGTCATGGAGATGGATGTGATGAAGACACTGCGTTTGGACAAGTTTTTATGCGATGTCCTGGGATGCACCAGGAGCGAGGCCAGGAAAATGATCCGCCAGGGCAGAGTCCTGGCAGGAGACGAGATCATTAAGAAACCGGAATATAAAGTAAACCCGGAAGAAGATGAGATTACAGCGGACGGGCAGAGACTGAACTTCCGGGAATATGAGTATCTGATGATGAACAAGCCAAAGGGCGTGGTGACGGCAACAAAAGATGGAAGAGATAAAACGGTCATGGATCTGCTCACTGGAAGACACAGGAAGGGGCTGTTCCCGGCAGGCAGGCTGGACAAGGACACCGAAGGCCTGCTGCTCATCACAAATGACGGAGAACTGGCTCACCGTCTGCTGTCTCCGAAGCATCATGTCACGAAATGCTACTCTGTCACTGTAACAGGGGAAATTGGCAGAGAGCAGCAGGAGATTTTTGAGTCAGGCATGGATATCGGAGATGACAAGCCTTTGAAGCCGGCGAAACTTGTCATACTGACTTCAGGAGAAGTATCGCAGGCAGAGGTGTTTATCACAGAGGGGAGATTCCATCAGATCAAACGGATGTTTGAGGCGGTAGGCAGCAAAGTTTTAGAACTGAAAAGACTTTCCATGGGAAGCCTTGTTCTGGACCCGGAACTTCTCCCGGGACAGGTCAGAGAGCTTACGGAAGAAGAAATCAAATGTTTAAAGGAGAACTAATGCTAAAAGATAAACGAGCAGTTATTTTTGACCTGGACGGAACCCTTGTGGATTCCATGTGGATCTGGCGGGAGATCGACGAACGGTTTTTGGGACAGTATGGCCTGCAGGTACCGGATGGGCTGAACGATTTCCTGGAAGGCTTCAGTTTTAATGAGACGGCGGAGTATTTTAAAAACAATTTTCCGCTGCCGCTCTCCGTACAGGAGATCAAGGACACATGGAACCGTATGGCCTGTGAGATGTATATGAATGAGATCCCTCTCAAGGAGGGGGCAAAGGAGTTTCTGGATATCCTGAAGGAGAAAAAGCTTCCGCTTGGAATCGCTACAAGCAATTCCAGGGAACTGACAAAGGCATGTCTCGATGCCCATGGGATCGGGGAATATTTTCAGTATATCTGTACCTCCAATGAAGTGCCGAAAGGGAAACCGGCGCCGGATGTGTATCTGAAGACCGCGGAGGAGCTCTCTGTTTCTCCGGAACATATTTTAGTGTTTGAAGATATTCCATACGGCATCATGGCCGGAAACAGCGCGAATATGACGACCTGTGCCGTCCGGGATTCCTACTCCCAGGCGGTGACGGAAAAGAAGAAGGAATTGGCGGACTATTACATTGACACTTACTTTGATATCATAAACGGAACCTATCAATCAGTTTAAGCGATACGAGAGGTGATAACATGAAGAAAGTAGCGATTATTACAGGTGCTTCCTCAGGGCTGGGAAGGCAGTTTGTCATTCAGACGGCAAAGAGTCATGGATTTTTAGATGAGATCTGGGTGGTGGCGCGAAGGGCAGACCGCTTATTTGAACTTGGGGTGCTGGTTTCCAACATCGTGATCCGGCCGATTCCTATGGATCTTGCGAAAAAGGACAGCGCCGAACGGATCAGAAATATCCTGGCAAAAGAAAAGCCGAAAGTTTATGTGCTGGTGAACTGTTCCGGGCTCGGACTGGCCGGGAAGTTTGACCGGCAGGAGGAAGAGATGCTGGATCAGATGGTGAAAGTGAACTGTCTCGCTCTCACGAGGATCACCAGAGCCGTGCTGCCGTATATGCCAAGAAAGGCACGTATCGTACAAGTGGCATCTTCTGCGGCATTTGTACCTCAGCCGGGATTTGCAGTCTATGCGGCGACAAAGTCCTATGTACTGAATCTGAGCCTGGCATTGAGACAGGAGCTGAAAAAGAGAGGAATTATTGTGACGGCCGTCTGTCCGGGACCGGTAAAGACCGAGTTCTTTGATACGGCCTATCAAAAAAAAGAAATGAAACTATATAAAAAGCTTGCGATGGCAAAGCCTGAAAAAGTGGTAAAGAAGGCTCTGAGGGATGTAAAGAGAGGCCGGGCGGTCTCTGTCTACGGGCTTTCCATGAAGGCGGTGAGAGTTTTGTGCAAGCTGCTGCCGAGCGGTCTGATCGTCAGACTGATAGGCTAGAAGGGAACCCGAATGAAAGAAATCAGAATCTCAGACCGGGAAGAAGAACAGCGGCTGGACAAACTGCTGGCAAAATATCTGAATAAGGCTCCGAAAAGCTTTCTCTATAAGATGCTCCGTAAAAAGAATATTAAACTGAACGGAAAAAAGGCATCGGGAAGTGAAAAGCTGAAATCCGGCGATGTGGTGTGTATTTATATGGCGGATGCGACCATTGCTTCTTTCCGGGAAGAACCGAGGGCGGAGAGGAGGAAGGCAGATCTTTCTGTGATTTATCAGGATTCCAATGTGCTCATCATCAATAAGCCTTACGGGATGCTGTCACAGAAAGCAAAGCCGTCGGATATATCGGTGAATGAGCTGATCGTTCCCTATTGCCTGGAACACGGCATTTTAAAAGAGTCTGACCTGGAATTGGTCCGTCCGTCTGTCTGCAACCGTTTAGACAGGAATACGACGGGTCTGCTGATCGCGGGGATCTCTCTGGAGGGGCTTCAGACGATGGCGGAAGTGCTGAGAGACCGCTCTGTGAGAAAATATTACTACTGTATTGTGAAGGGCATGGTGAACAAAAAAACAAGAATTTCCGGTTATATATGTAAAGACCACAGAGAAAACAAAGTTTCTTTTTCGGAGCGAAAGATCAGCGGAGGAAGCCGGATTGAGACAGCCTATGAGCCGATGGCAGCCGGGCACGGCTTTACGCTCCTGAGGGTGGAACTGATCACCGGAAAGACCCATCAGATCCGGGCCCATTTAGCCGGGATGGGATTTCCTCTGGCAGGGGATACCAAGTACGGAGACAGGGGTGTCAATCTGCAGATGAAGCAGAAGTTCGGAGTAAAGCACCAGCTGCTGCACTGCGGCTGCCTCGAGTTTCCCGAAGGGATGAAAAGGTGCGGGGAGCTGTCCGGCAGGACCGTTGCCGCAGAGCCTCCGGAAACATTTTTAAGGACAGCAAATGAATTGTTTGGGAGAGTCGTATGGGAACCTGGAATTTAAAAGGATTGAGGGGATCGGTCCTTGAAGAACTGGTCAACCACACAAATGAAAAGTATAAGGAACAGGGGCTGGCTCTGATCCAGAAGATCCCCACATCCATAAAGCCGGTCCGGTTTGACAAGACCACCCGGCAGATCACTTTAGCATATTTTGACCAGAAAAGTACGGTGGACTATATGGGGGCTGTCCAGGGATATCCTGTTTGTTTTGACGCCAAAGAGTGCGGAAACGACGTATTTCCCTTACATAATATCCATGAACACCAAATAGAATTTATGGAGAGGTTTGAAAAACAGGGTGGCATAAGCTTTCTGCTGATCTATTTTACCCACAGGCAGGCCTGTTACTTCATGTCTTTTGAGGAGACAATGAAATACTGGAACAGGCAGTTAAACGGCGGTCCCAAGCATTTTAAATTTGAGGAACTGGATGCAGGATTCTTTGTTCCTATGAAAAAAGGTATGATCCTGCATTATTTAGAGTGCCTGAATAAACTATTGGCCGGGAGGCGTTGACTTAGCCTGCTGTTTTTCGTATAATAAAACATTGAAACAGCCGTTACGTCCGGCAAGTGAATACACAGAAAGAAGATAGACCAATGATTAGAAGTATGACAGGATTTGGGCGCAGCGTCGTATCCAATGACAACAATCAGACGATCACCGTTGAGGTGAAATCAGTCAATCACAGATACTGTGATATCTCATTAAAGATACCGAAAAAATTTACTATGTTTGAGGCGGATGTCCGGAACCTGTTTAAACAGTATGCGAACAGGGGAAAGATCGATCTGTCCATATCATATGAAGACTTGTCCGAGACCAGCGTAGGTCTCCACTATAACCGCGCGGTGGCAAAAGAGTATATGGATGCCTTTCATCAGATGGAAGAAGAGTTTGGAATTCCGGTGTCGGTCACGGCAGAACGCCTGGCTCAGTTTCCAGAGGTGCTCTCTCTCACAGAAGAGACTTTTGACGAGAGCCGGTGGTGGAGCCTGATCGAAACAGCGGTTAAGGAAGCTGGCAAAAAATTTGTGGAGTCCAGGACAGTGGAAGGGAAAAGACTTTTGGAGGATATGGAAGGAAAGCTCGCCCGGATGGAAGACGATATTGAGTTTATCGCCGAGCGTTCTCCGTCTATTATTCAGGAATACCGTACGAAACTGGAAGATAAAGTAAAAGAATTTTTAGAAAATGCCGGGATCGATGAAAACAGGATTGCGGCAGAGGTCACCTTATATGCAGACAAAATATCCGTGGATGAAGAGATCGTCCGCTTTAAGAGCCATATCAAGGCCATGCAGGAAGAGCTCTATGAGAAAGAAAGCGTCGGAAGAAAACTGGATTTCCTTGCCCAGGAAATGAACCGGGAGGCCAACACGATCTTGTCCAAGTCCAGTGACGTGGAGCTTTCCAACCACGCCATCGAGCTGAAGACCAATGTGGAAAAGGTCAGGGAACAGGTTCAGAATATCGAGTAGGGAGGATAAAACGATGAAAAAAGGTGCGTTGGTCATCTTATCCGGATTTTCCGGCGTTGGAAAAGGCACAGTGGCAAAGCGCCTGGTGGAGAAGTACGGATACAGTCTGTCGGTCTCCGCGACGACCAGGCAGCCCCGGGAAGGGGAAGTGGACGGAAGAGACTATTTTTTCAAGACGGAAGAAGAGTTTCGAAACCTGATTGACTACAACGGATTTATAGAATATGCTAGATATGTAGAAAATTTTTACGGCACGCCGCGGAAGTTCGTGGAAGATGAGCTCAACGCGGGGCATAATGTCATACTGGAGATTGAAGTACAGGGGGCGTTTGCCATCAGGGAACAGTACGAGGATGCTCTTTTGATCTTCATCACGGCTCCCAGTGCCGGGGAGATCAAAAACCGCCTGATCGGAAGGGGAACGGAGTCTGAGGAAGTCATAGCAAAGCGGCTTTCAAGGGCGGTGGAAGAGTCCGAGGACATGTGCCAGTATGATTATATTATCGTCAATGACGATCTGGAAGTGTGCGTCGGCCAGGTGCATGCGGTGGTCACCGCACAGTCCTGTGAGCGCAGACACAACATGGATCTGGTAAAAGAAACAATGGAAGGATTAAAAACCTTATAGGAGGAATCATATTTATGCTACACCCATCATATTCAGAATTAATGCAGGTCATCAATGGAGATGACGAAGACAAGAATATCATCACCAGCCGCTACTCACTTGTCATTGCCAGTGCCAAGAGAGCCAGACAGCTGATCGGAGGAGATATGCCGCTTACGGAAGATGCAGACGAACAGAAGCCTCTTTCCACGGCAGTCGAGGAGATACGGAGCAATAAAGTAAAGATTCTTCAGGATGGAGAAGACGAAGAATAGAGAAAGCACGAAGGGTGAATAGGATTTTTTCTAGTCACCCTTTTCAAATATCATCTTGAAAGGAACAGACATGGATCTTATATTAATCTTAAAAACCATCATTTTAGGAATTGTGGAGGGCATCACGGAATGGCTCCCAATCAGCAGCACCGGACACCTGATCTTAGTGGATGAGTTTATAAACTTAAACGTCTCGGCGGCATTTAAAGAGATGTTTGACGTGGTGATCCAGCTGGGCGCCATCATGGCGGTGGTCGTGCTCTATTTTCACAAGCTGAATCCGCTCTCTCCAAAAAAGAACCGGAAGCAGAAACATGAGACCATGGTACTCTGGTATAAAGTGATCTTTGCGGTCCTTCCGGCGGCAGTCATCGGCATACTGTTTGACGATGCTATTCATGACAGATTTTTTAACCCGGTGGTTGTTGCGGCAACGCTGATCATCTATGGTGTCTTATTTATCGTCATTGAAAATCATAACGAGAGAAGCAGGAGAAGAGGCATGGATTCTCTCTCGGGGCTTACATACCGGATGGCCTTTATCATTGGAGTGTTTCAGGTATTGTCTCTGATTCCGGGCACATCCCGTTCCGGAGCTACCATTGTGGGAGGTATTCTGATCGGATGTTCCAGGACCGTGGCGGCAGAGTTTTCATTTTTTCTTGGAATTCCGGTCATGTTCGGAGCCAGCCTTTTAAAGATCTTAAAATTCGGGCTTTCCTTTACCGGAACAGAGCTTGTGGTGCTGGCCATAGGAATGATCGTTTCGTTCCTTGTATCCATTGTTTCGATTAAGTTTTTGATGGGATATGTAAAACGGCATGATTTTAAGGCGTTTGGGGTGTACAGGATCATACTTGGTATTCTGGTCATCGGATATTTTATGTTTTTTAAATAGGAGAATTACATGGAGAAAGAGTTGTTTTTAAAAGGGATGCAGGAGCTTTTAGAGGTCGCAAAGGCCGGGGGCGATAAGATCCGGAAGGAAGATATTTTATCATATTTCGGAGGAATGGACATCACGGATGAGATCGAGACCATGCTCTGCGACTACTTTGTGGAAGCCGGGGTGCAGGTGGAGGGGTATGAAAAAAGCCCGAAAAAGGAATTACAGAAAGAAGAGACAGATCCGGGAGTGATCCGGTTTTATGAGGAGGAGCTCGAAGAGCTGGGAGGCTCCGATCCCAAAAAAGTACGGGAATTGATTGTAAGGCTGGCAGACGGGGAAGACGTCCAAAATGAACTGATTGAGAGTATGCTTGCCGACGTGGCACTGGATGCCAGGAACTACACAGGGCACGGTGTTTTGCTTGGAGATCTGATCCAGGAGGGTAATATGGGCCTTATAGAGGCTGTATTTGAACTTGGAGACAGAGAGCCAAAGGAGGCTGAAAAGTTTTTACGGGAAGCAGCGGAGTCGGCAATGAAGAAAGCCGTTTCCGAGCAGATGAATACGGACTCGGTGGGAGAACAGATGGCAAGAAAGGCCAACCGCCTGGACGAGGCAGCCCGATTTCTGGCAGAAGACCTTGGAAGAGAGGCAACTGCAGGAGAACTTGCGGATCATCTCAAGATGACGGAAGAGGAAGTAAAGGAGATCATGAAGATGTCCCTTGATGCGATCTCTGTCGTTGAGACAGACATTACCCGGAAATAGGCCGGATGTTCCGGCCGCCCATATGCAGGAAGAGGTGGGGCAATGAATATCAGAGAAAAGCAGGAACAGACAGAGCTTAAGCTGCTGAGTCCATATGCGACACAGAGCAGCCGGACAAAAGGGAGAGAAAAGCCTGAAGTGGAGTGCGAACTTCGGACCTGTTTCCAGAGAGACAGGGACCGGATCGTCCACTGCAAGGCTTTTCGGCGTTTAAAGGACAAAACACAGGTGTTTTTGTCTCCAAAAGGAGACCACTACCGGACGAGACTTACGCATACACTGGAGGTGGCGCAGAATGCCAGGACCATAGCCAGGGCCCTGAACTTAAATGAACTGCTGACGGAAGCCATTGCCCTGGGACATGACCTGGGACATACGCCGTTCGGCCATGCGGGGGAGAGAACGCTGAACGAATTAAATCCCGAAGGATTCCGCCATAATCTGCAGAGCGTCAGGGTTGTGGAGTTTTTGGAGAAGAACGGAAATGGGCTGAATCTTACCTGGGAAGTCCGGGAGGGGATGAAAAACCACTCTACTCACAGCATTTCGTCTACCCTGGAAGGAAAGATTGTGCGCCTGGCTGACAAGATCGCCTACATCAACCATGATATAGATGATTCTATACGGGCAGGAGTCATGAAAGAATCGGATCTTCCGGCAGAGTACACAGACGTGCTTGGTAATACGGTGCGGGAGCGGATCAATACAATCATTCATGACATTGTAAAGCACAGCGAGGACCGGGACGATATTTTAATGTCTGATGAAATCCACACTGCGATGTTCGGTCTCAGAAGATTCATGTTTGATCATGTATATTTCAACCCTCAAACGAAAAAAGAAGAACGAAAGGTGCACCATATCATTGAGCCGCTGTTTGAATATTATCTTCACCATACCGACCTTCTTCCTGCTTACTCCAGAGAAAGGATTGGTGTCACAGAGTCCAAAGAACAGGCTGCCTGTGACTATATTGCGGGAATGACGGACCATTTTGCTATCGAGACATACAAAGAAATCTTCATTCCGAAGTTCTGGCTGGAAAAGTGAGAAAAATAAAAAGGAATGAATCAGTTTATGTAGAATAATATATATAGAGGACATTTATCACACAGATAGGAGGACAGGCTGTTGTTATACGGAGATGACATTATTGAAGAGGTCAGAAGCCGCAATGACATCGTGGATTTGATCTCTTCCTATGTACCGCTCAAGCGGAAAGGAAGTTCTTATTTCGGACTCTGTCCTTTCCATAATGAAAAATCACCGTCGTTTTCTGTCAGCAGGGACAAGCAGATGTATTACTGTTTCGGATGCGGGGCCGGCGGCAATGTCTTTACTTTTATTATGGAATATGAGAACTTTACATTTCCGGAAGCCGTGCGGTATCTGGCGGAGCGGGCCGGGATGGAACTTCCGGAACAGGAACTCAGCGCAGAAGCAAAGCAGCAGGCAGACGCCAAGGCACAATTAAAAGAGATGAATAAGATGGCAGCCAATTATTTTTATATCCTCCTTCACAGCAAAAGAGGGGAAAAAGGACTTGCCTATCTTACAAAACGCGGGATTACCGGGGAGACAATCAAAAAGTTCGGCCTTGGATACGCAGATATTTATCAGGATGACCTCTACCGGTTTTTAAAGAGCAAGGGCTTTTCCGACGAAGAACTGAAGGATTCTGCACTGGTCACTATTGACGAGGCCAGAGGAGGCAGTGACAAATTCTGGAACAGGGTCATGTTTCCGATTCAGGATGTCAACAGCCGTGTCATAGGATTCGGGGGACGGGTCATGGGAGACGGAAGCCCTAAGTATTTAAATTCTAGGGAGACGAAACTGTTTGACAAGAGCAGGAATCTTTACGGACTGAATTTTGCCCGGAGTTCCAGAGAGAAGTTTATCATTTTATGCGAAGGATATATGGACGTCATTTCCATGCATCAGGCCGGATTCACAAATGCGGTGGCGGCTTTGGGAACGGCGTTTACCGAGGGGCACGGGATGCTTCTCAAACGTTATACGAACGAAGTGATCCTTTCTTTTGACAGCGATGAGGCCGGTCAGAGGGCGATTTTAAGGGCGATACCCATTCTCAAAGGGGCAGGCCTCACGGTCAGGGTTCTCGATCTCACTCCGTACAAAGACCCTGATGAATTTATAAAGGAACTGGGAAGCGAAGAACTGAAAAACCGCATACAGAAAGCCAGGAGCAGTTTCATGTTCCAGATATCGGTGGCAGCGGGAAAGTACAATCAGGATGATCCGGAGGAAAAAACTAAGTTCCAGCATGAGGCGGCAAAACTTTTGTCTGGTATAAGGGAACCTCTGGAGAGGAACAACTACTGCGAAGCCGTGTCCAGGGAATATTTTATGGGTGTGAAGGAACTGAAAGATCTGGTGGAGTATTACGGCACCAGCGGATATGTACAGGAGAAACCAAAGGAACAGGAGCGGAGACCGGCGGAAGTAAAAAAAGAAGAAAAAAGGCAGGAGCCTCAGAAGCTGCTGCTCACCTGGCTGGTCAACGAGCCGGTACTTTTTCAGAAGCTTGCCGGGATCATCGGACCGGATGATTTTATTGAGCCGATCTATCACGGCGCTGCTATGCTGCTCTTTGAAGAATACGAGAGGGACGGCAAAGTGATGCCGGCTAAGATACTGAATCAGTATACGGATATGGAAGACCAGAAGAAAATTGCGGAGCTGTTCAACACGACGCTGAAATTAAAGCCTCTGCCCGAGGACAATGACAAGGCGCTGACCGACATTGTCCGGAAGGTAAAGGAAGACAGCATTGAACACAAGATGAATGAATCCAACGACATTATGAAATGGCAGGAGCTGATCCAGGAAAAAGGCAGACTGGCAAAGCTGCATATTTCGATTTAGGTTGGTTAAAATAGGTATGAGAGGAAGGAAATCAATGGACGAAACAATGTTACAATTCAGCGAGAAGCTGGCAGGTTTAGTAGAACTGGGGAAGAAAAATAAAAATTTTCTGGAGTATGCCCAGATTGAGACATATTTTAAAGATTTTAAGCTGACATCGGATATGATGGAGGCAATTTTTGATTACCTGGAACAAAACGGAGTCGATGTGCTCACGATCCCCGAGGGAGAGGACGACGAAGATCTGGAGATCAAGGAAGAGATCGAGGAAGAAGCGGACCTGACGATCCCGGACGGAGTCAGCATCGAGGACCCGGTGCGCATGTATTTAAAGGAAATCGGAAAGGTACCTCTGCTGAGCGCGGATGAGGAGATCCGTCTGGCCCAGAGGATGGAGGAAGGTGATGAGGAAGCCAAGAAAAAGCTTGCGGAAGCCAACCTGCGTCTCGTAGTCAGCATTGCGAAGCGCTATGTGGGACGGGGGATGCTGTTTTTAGATCTGATCCAGGAGGGAAATCTGGGTCTTATTAAGGCAGTAGAGAAATTCGATTACAGAAAGGGATATAAATTCAGTACGTATGCCACATGGTGGATCCGCCAGGCTATCACCAGAGCCATTGCCGACCAGGCAAGAACGATCCGTATCCCTGTCCATATGGTGGAGACCATCAACAAGCTGATCCGTGTGTCCAGGCAGCTCCTTCAGGAACTCGGCAGAGAGCCGCTTCCGGAAGAGATCGCCGAGGAGATGGATATTCCAGTGGACCGTGTGCGGGAGATTTTAAAAATTTCCCAGGAACCGGTATCTTTAGAGACACCGATCGGAGAGGAAGAAGACAGCCACCTCGGAGACTTTATCCAGGATGACAATGTGCCGGTGCCGGCGGATGCGGCGGCATTTACGCTGCTGAAAGAACAGCTGAGCGAAGTGCTCGGAACATTGACGGAGAGAGAGCAGAAGGTGTTAAGGCTGCGCTTCGGACTGGATGACAGCCGTGCAAGGACATTGGAAGAGGTAGGAAAAGAGTTCAACGTCACCAGGGAGAGAATCCGCCAGATCGAGGCCAAGGCCTTGAGAAAGCTGAGACATCCGAGCCGCAGCAGAAAATTAAAAGACTATTTAGATTGATCGGGTGAGATATGGAACTGTCATCACGGTTAAAAACAATTGCTGCTTTTGTGTCCGAAGGGATGTGTGTCGCCGATATAGGAACAGATCATGGATACATACCCATTTATCTGACCTCCGAAGGGATGACGGACAAAGCATATGCCATGGATGTCAATCGGGGACCGCTTGAAAGGGCCGGGGAGAACATAAGAAAAGAAGGCCTTGACGGCAGAATCGAGTGCATCCTTTCGGACGGCATGGAAAAACTTCCGATAGATGCGGACAGTGTGGTGATCGCCGGAATGGGCGGAGACCTGATGGAACAGATCTTAATGGGGGGAGAGGACAGGCTTTTTCGGCTCTCAGAGCTGGTCCTCTCACCACAGTCCCACTGGGAGAAGGTCAGGAGATTCCTGCACAGCCATGGATTTGCCATCGAAAAAGAAGCACTGATAAAAGAAGACGGGAAATATTATATTGTCATAAAAGCTGTCAGGGGCCGGGAATCTTACCGTGAGTCGTGGCAGTATTCTTACGGTACTTATCTTACGGGATTAAAAAATCCTCTGATGAAGGAGTATCTGAAAAAAGAGCTGAAGGACAAACAGAAGATCCTTGACTCTTTTGAGGGAAAGGATTCAGAACATCTAAGGCGCAGGGCAGGAGAACTGTCCTGTATCCTCAGAGAGATAAAGGAGGCACTGAAGAACTATGAAATGCAGTGAACTGATGGAGATATTAGAAGATTATGTGCCGGCACGTTATGCCATGGAGTGGGATAATGTGGGACTTCTTACAGGGAGAAGAGACAGGAAGATCCATAAGATCATGGTCGCATTGGATGCGGACAACGGGGTGGTGGAAGAAGCAGTCAGACAAAAGGTGGAATTTCTGCTGACTCACCACCCTCTTATTTTTTCTCCGCAAAAGAGTATCACCGATGAGTCGGGTACACAAAAAAAGCTTCTGAAGCTGATAGAAAACGGCATTAATTGTTTTGCCATGCATACGAATTTCGACGTGGTGCATATGGGAAGAATCGTCTGTGAGGCGCTGGGACTTAAGAGTCTGGCTCCGGCAGAAACGACGTGTACAGAAGACGGGATTCTGAAAGGGATCGGTACAGTATCAGAACTTGAGTGTTCTATGACAGCAGGGGATTTTGCAGAACTGGTAAAAAATACGTTTGATATTGAACATGTCCTGCTTTTTGGAGATGAAAGAAAAGAAATCCATAAGGTTGCTGTTGTTCCGGGGTCCGGAAGACATATGGAACAGCAGGCGGCCGGGACGGGAGCAGACTTATTTTTAACCGGAGATATCGGACATCATGAAGGGCTGGACGCCATGGAACTGGGGCTTACGGTCATCGACGCAGGCCATCACGGACTGGAAAAGATCTTCGTAGATTTTATGGGTAAATTTCTCGAACAAAAAGTGCCGGAGTGTGAGATCATCCTGAGTCATACAAAATGTCCGTTTGACGTAAAATAGAGCAGAGAGGAGTTGATGGCTGAATATGCTGCATGTATCAGTAGAAGGAGCAAAGATCAGTGTAAAAGAGGGCACGGCCCTGGAGGAACTTGCGAAAAGGTTTCAGAGGCCGGGCGCCCCTGTTATTTTGCTCGCCTATACGGGAGAGAAGCTGAGAGAGCTTCACCATACGATTGATGAAGACTGTGATATTCGGTTTGTGACGAATGAGGAGCAGACTGGATATATGACTTATAAGAGGACGGTTAATTTCGTGTTTTTAAAAGCCTGTGAGGAAGTGCTGGGAGAAGGGTGCACCAACCGAATTACGATGAATTACTCCATCGGCAACAGTACCTTCTGTGAATTTTCTCTCGATGATCTGGAAGTGGACGATGAGCTGGCAAAAAAAATCCAGAGAAAAATGCGGGAATTGGTGAGACAGGATTTAAAGATCAAAAAAATTTCCTACAATACGTTCGAGGCAAGGAAAAGGTTTGCGGGGCAGGGGATGAAAGAAAAAGTGAGACTCTTTCGGTTCCGCAGGGTTTCGAGGACCAATGTCTATTCGCTGGACGGATATGAAAATTATTTTTATGGCTATATGGCGCCGAGCACGGGTTACATCCAGAATTTTTATGTGGACGCATATCAGGGAGGGATTGTCCTTCAGATCCCGAGGCGGGACCATCTCCATTCAGTTTCGAGGTTTACGCCTCAGCCAAAGCTGTTTCATGTGATGCAGAGGTCCAGGTCCTGGAGCAAGCTCATGAGGGTGGACACGGTCGGCGCTCTCAACGAAGAGATCACCAATGGAGATATCAATAACCTGATCCTTGTGCAGGAAGCTCTTCAGGAGAAGCTTCTGGCCGATATAGCTTCAAAGATCGTGGGCGATGGGAAAAAGGTTGTCCTGATCGCAGGACCGTCTTCTTCCGGGAAGACGACATTCTCTCACCGCCTTGCCATTCAGCTTCAGATCGACGGGCTCACGCCGCATCCGATTTCTTTGGATGATTATTTCTTAGACAGGGAGCTGTCTCCCAGGGACGAGGAGGGCAACTATAATTTCGAGACGATCGCATCTCTTGACCTGGAATTGTTCAACGAAGATATCAACTGTCTTTTGGCAGGAAAGCAGGTACAGCTCCCAACCTATAATTTTGTCTCAGGAAAACGGGAATACAAAGGGAATTATAAGAAGATCGGACCGGATGATGTGCTGGTAATCGAGGGAATCCATGGCTTGAACGGAATGCTGTCCAGTGAGATTTCGGAAGAAGACAAATATAAGATTTATGTCAGCGCGCTGAGTCAGATCAATATAGATGAACACAACCGGATACCCAGTTCCGATGGCCGTCTGTTAAGAAGGATCGTGAGGGATGCAAGGCACAGAGGGACGGATGCAAAGACGACCATCGGACGGTGGGAGTCTGTGCGCAGGGGTGAGGAACTGAATATTTTCCCTTACCAGGAGGAAGCAGACATCATGTTTAATTCTGCCCAGATTTATGAGCTGGCCGTGTTAAAACAGTATGCAGAGCCACTTCTGTTCCAGATCAGCCCGGGCTGTCCGGAATATCAGGAATCCAAGCGCCTGCTGAAGTTTTTGGACTACTTCCTGAGTGTTAAAAGCGAGGATATACCGAAGACGTCTCTTATCAGAGAGTTCATCGGGGGAAGCTGCTTTGAGACTTGACGGATCAGTTTTTTTATCTAACTAATCGGGATGAACCCCTATCTTAATTAATGAGAGAGAATTTTTTTATGAAGAATTATAGAATATATTCGGCTTTGCTGCAGCCGCAGACAGATAAGAACAGAAAAAAGGCGGCACAGCTGCCGGGCTCATATACGGCAGAGCATACCAGAGTGAAAACCCCGGAGAATACTGGTATCTGCTGGACTTTTGGTGCTATGGCTTCCCTGGAATCTGTGATGATGACAGCAGGAACCGCTTTTTCATTGCTGCGGCGGAAAAAAAACAGGCGAGGCTTCAGCAGCATCGGCGAAAACAGGGCAGGTATCGAAATTTGGCTGGGTACTTATAAGCCTTCTGGGTGCCTCAGGGATCATAATTGATATTAAGACGAAGAAAAGGAATCCCTAAATCGTTTGACGGAACATACAAGAACATGGTATAATTCCACTCGGAATTTAGTTAACCGAATGATCGCGCCAAAGTATTTTGGTGAGGAAAGTCCGGGCTTCGCAGGGCAGGATGCCGGATAACGTCCGGTAGGGGTGACCCTCAGGCCAGTGCAACAGAAATAAACCGCCGGCGATCGCCGGTAAGGATGGAAAGGCGGGGTAAGAGCCCACCGCTTGGCTGGTAACAGGCAAGGCACATGTAAACCCCATCCGAAGCAAGGCAGGAGAAAAGCTATGGGCTTGCCCGGTCCGCTTTTCGGTGTGCCGCTGGAGCTTGCTGGCAACAGCAAGTCGAGATAGATGATCATTTAAGACAGAACCCGGCTTACAGATTAACTAAATTCCATTTTTATTGAAATAGAAATTTTTCAGACAAGACATCAGAATCCAGGGATGAAAACACAGTGGAGCCTAAGACGAACGAACAGATTGGAGCAAATCATATTATAAGTAAAACTGGAGGAAACGGATTTACATATAAGCAGTTAAAACACCTTACGAAAGATCCAAAGACAGAAAAAATAAGAATTAGAAATATAAAGAGATCAAGAAAAATGGACAGACAGCGAAGAAAGGAGAAGACTCTAAAGCTGTATGGATGATGCTGAGAGGATTGTTGTACAGCCTGAACAGGAGAATGCAGCGTCCTGCGGTTTGCTGCTGTCCTGTGGATTTGATTTAAATACAGAAAATGACATATATGTTATGACGATATAAATGCTGCTATGTAAAAGAATGTAGATGTATCTGAAATTGGACTTAAATTTTACAAAAGTGTGAATAATGTTTCAAAAATGTCATACACTATATTAAAGGAGTGTATATGACATTGAAGAAAAAATGGAAAGTAGCAGCCATATCTTGTGCGATTGGCTTATGCAGCGTAGGGCAGCAGGTCTTTGCAAGTGATACTTTATTTCAGCCGCCGCAGGGCGAAAATGGCGTTGATCAGCTTATCCAGAGGAAACTGTTGGAAGAACAGAAGCAGTTTAAAGAGCGAAAAGCACTGATTAAAAAGTTAAATATAGAACGTCAGATTGAAAAAGTACAGGATGTCAAAGGCCTCAAAGGAAAAATATCTACAAGAGAGAAAGCAATTCTTACCAGGATTGTGGAAGCAGAAGCTACTGACAAAGACATGAAGAGTAAAATCTTAGTCGCAAATGTGATATTAAACAGGGTCCGTTCCAAGGAATTTCCAAACACCATCGAACAGGTCGTGTTCCAGAGGACCAATGGCAGTGTGCAGTTTTCTCCGACAGCAGACGGACGGTATAATTCTGTGACGATCAAAGCGTCTACACGGGAAAGTGTGGAGCGGGCGTTGGAGGGAGAAGACTACTCAGAGGGCGCTTTATATTTTGTGGAAAAGACAATGGCGAATCCAAGAAATGTGTCCTGGTTTGACAGGGCGCTGACGAAGCTGTTCACTTATCAGGGACATTCTTTTTATAAATAAGAGTGAAAATTCGGGGTTGACACGTAAAAAGAAAAGTATTATTATTCTATCATATAGTGATAAACCGATGAGAAAGAGTAGTAGTCAGGAGCAGAAGGATTTTAAGAGAGCTGCAGATGGTGGGATTGCAGCATGAATTCCCTGATGAATGGACTTTCGAGGGCAGTTCTGAACCACAGTAGGAGTTGCCGGGCACCCGACCCGTTACACAACAGGGCATATATGATGGTATATGAAAAGAGTGGGCATTTTTTATGATGCCAATTTGAGTGGTACCGCGGATATCCGCCTCAAGCGTTAGCTTGGGGCGTTTTTTATTCCATAGGAAAGTTCTATGACCTTCCTTATGAAATAAAAAACTCCGGACCACAGTATTTGTTTATCTCTATAAGTGCAAAAAATTGATTGTAGAGAAAAGGAGAAAAAGTTATGAAAAAGAGATTATTAGCAGCAGGATGCAGCGCAGTATTGGCGGCAACATTATTATTTGCAGGATGTTCAAAAAAAAGTGAGGACAAAAGCTATCAAATCGGAATTCAGCAGTTTGCAGAGCATGAATCTTTAAATAACTGCCGCAAAGGTTTTATCCAGGGGTTAGAAAAAGAAGGAATCAAGGAAGGAAAAAATTTAAAGATCACTTATAAAAATGCTCAGGCTGATACCGCTGCAGATAACCAGATCGCTTCAAACTTTGCTTCCAAGAAGATGGACCTGATCTGTGCCATTGCGACACCAAGTGCCCAGAGCGCATACAATGCAGCTTCTGATTCTAAGACACCGGTTATCTACACTGCGGTTACATCACCGGAACTGGCAGGATTCGTAGACAAGGACGGAAAAAATGTAGGGGAAGTTACAGGAACTTCTGATCTGATCCTTGCAGATAAACAGCTGAAGCTGATCCGTAAAGTGCTTCCAAAGGCAAAAAATGTAGGAATTCTGTACAGCACTAATGAGGTTAACTCTAAAGCGGGAATTGAAGCCTATGAGAAAGTGGCTAAAAAGAACGGCTTTAAGATCATTACTCAGGGAATCAGCGCGGCGGCAGATATGCCGATGGCAGCCGACAGCCTGATCAAGAAAGTAGACTGTATCACAAACCTTACAGATAATCTGGTCGTAAGCTCAATGCCGACTTATCTGGAAAAAGCTAACAAGGCAAAGATCCCGGTATTCGGTTCAGAGATCGAACAGGTGAAATTAGGATGTATTGGATGCGTGGGAATTGACTTCGTAAAACTTGGAGAACAGACAGGAAAAATGGCTGCCAAAGTATTAAAGGGAGAGAAGAAAGCATCCGAAATTCCGTTTGAGACGTTTAATCAGGGAGACATCTACCTCAATGAAAAAACGGCAAAAGACCTTGGAATTAAATTACCGTCAGATGTAAAGAAAGAGGCTGTAGAAACATTTACAGAAATTAAAGCAAGCAAATAAATAGGAGCAAAAAATGGAACAACTGATCATTGGCGTCTTCGAGCAGGGATTCATCTATGCGGTGATGGCTCTGGGCGTATACATTACTTATAAAATACTGGACTTTCCGGATTTGTCTGTGGACAGTACCTTTCCGTTAGGTGCTGCCATCACCACGGTACTGTTGATGAATGGGTTCAATCCGATACTTTCGCTGATCCTTTCAACAGCGGCGGGAGCGGCAGCAGGGGCTTTGACCGGGATCATCCACGTGAAGTTCAGAGTCAGGGATCTGCTTTCAGGTATCATTATGATGACGGGACTTTATACGATCAATCTGCGGATTACCGGGGGAAGTGCCAATGTGCCTCTGTTCAATTACAATACGATTTTTAACAATGATTTTATCAACAAATTATTTCCGGAGGCGCTTGAGCCGTATAAGACACTGATCATCATTACACTGATCATGCTGATCGCAAAACTCCTCCTGGACTTGTACTTAAAGACAAAATCCGGATTTCTGCTCAGAGCCGTGGGGGACAATGAAAAAATTGTTACGTCACTGGCTAAGGACAGCGGGTCTGTAAAAATAGTCGGACTTTCCATCGCTAACGGGCTGGTAGCTTTGGCAGGCAGTGTCATGTGCCAGCAGCAGAGATTTTTTGAAATCTCGATGGGTACCGGGACTATCGTCATTGGCCTTGCCAGCGTTATCATCGGGACGAACATTTTTAAAGGAAATATTCTGAAGGCTACAACGGCTGTTATCATCGGATCTGTCATTTATAAGGCATGCGTGGCAGCAGCCATCGAGATCGGACTGGATTCCCAGGACCTTAAACTGATCACTGCGATCCTGTTTCTTGTGATCCTGATCATCAGTATGGACCGGAAAAAGAAGGTGAAAGCATGATTGAACTTAAAAATATTGACAAATATTATAACATCGGAACGGTGAATGAAATCTGTCTGTTTAAAGATTTTAATTTAAAGATTCAGAACGGTGATTTCGTTTCTGTGATCGGCAGCAACGGATCAGGGAAGACATCAATGTTGAACCTGATCTGCGGAAGTCTCCAGCCCGAGAACGGATCAATCAGCCTTGGCGGTGAGGATATCACAAAGCAGAAGGAGTTTGTCCGTCAGAGAAAGATCGGAAGGGTATATCAGGACCCGGCCATGGGAACATGTCCTTCCATGACAATTCTTGAAAATATGTCTCTGGCAGACAATAAAGGCAGGGCGTATGGACTCGGACTGGGCACAAATAAGAGAAGGATCAGCCATTACCGTGAAATGCTTTCCCAGCTGGGGTTAGGGCTCGAAGATATGATGGGAACAAAGGTCGGCGCCCTGTCAGGGGGACAGCGGCAGGCAATGGCACTTCTGATGACCACAATGACGCCGATTGAGTTTTTGATCCTGGATGAACACACGGCGGCGCTGGACCCAAAGACGGCGGAACTGATCATGCAACTGACGGATAAGATCGTCAGGGAGAAAAACTTAACGACTGTTATGGTCACGCACAATCTCAGGTTTGCCGTGGAATATGGAAACCGTCTGATCATGATGCACCAGGGACAGGCAATTTTAGACAAGGCAGGAAAAGAAAAAGAAACTTTAGCTATAGAAGATTTGCTGGATCAGTTTAATGAGATCAGCATAGAGACCGGGAATTGAGTGAATATATACAGGTGTTTGGTGATGTTTAACAGGGATATATAACCCAAAAAAAATTGGCATAGTCGTGATTATCGGCTATGCCGATTTTTCTTTTGTAATAATTCACTTGCAACAGCACCTCCCAAAATAAGAACAGCACCCAGAAGCTGTACAGCCGACAGGCGCTCTCTGAGAAAGAATGCTGAGAATATGAGTGCCGACAGTGGTTCGAGATATCCACATAAAATGGCCAAAAACCGTGGATGTTAACTTTAGTTGACATATTTCCAACGGCATTTGGTGGAAAAAAAGAGCCGCAGTTCTTATGATATATATAAACAGACAGAGGAGATAGCCTATGAAAATTCTATAAAAATTTAAATCGTTTAAGAAAAGAGAAAGACTGGTCACAGGAAGAATTGAGAAACCAGCTGAATGTATCCAGGCAGACCGTATCCAAGTGGGAACTGGGAGTTTCCCAAAGTTAAAGATACTACACCAAATATGTTGACCCCACGCTTATGCATAACTGCAAAAGATAGAAAGGCTTGATGTAAGTAACAACTGCTACATCAAGCCTTTTTCTTTCTTGCATTATTCCTATCAAAATTCTTATAACGATGAATTGAATTTTTCACTTTTTCGTGATATACTATCATAAGTGATTAGCATGGCAAGGAGGACTATATGGCTGTAACATATAAAAAACTATTTCACTTGCTGATAGACCGAGGCATCCAGACGTCTGAACTGACCGAAAAGGCAGGGTTTAGTCCGAACATTCTGACCCGATTAAGGCGTAACCAGTATGTGTCATTAGATAGTATCGAAAAAATCTGTCTTGCTCTGGACTGCAAAGTAGATGATATTCTGGAATTTATACCAGTTGAAAAGGAGAACGATAATGGCTGATGTAAGAAAAGAGCAGGAGCGTGACGAATTGCACCGTGCGATATGGGCGATTGCGGATGAACTGCGGGGAAGCGTGGACGGATGGGATTTCAAGTCATATGTGCTGGGCATGATGTTTTATCGCTATATCTCTGAAAATCTGACCAACTATATCAATGAGGGCGAGATTGAAGCTGAAAACGATGGCTTTGATTATGCTTTACTATCTGATGAAGATGCAGAACAGGCTCGTGAGGATTTAGTAAAGACAAAAGGTTTCTTCATTCTTCCGTCCGAGCTTTTCTGCAATGTCAGAAAGAAAGCGGCAAGTGACGAGAACCTGAATATGACATTAGAAACTGCCTTTAATCATATAGAGGAATCCGCAAAGGGCAGCGAAAGTGAAGATAACTTTGCCGGACTGTTTGACGATATTGATGTCAACAGCAACAAATTGGGGGCTACTGTTGCCAAGCGTAACGCAAACCTCGTAAAGCTGATAGAGGGTGTTGCGAACATGGGATTGGGCAACTACAAAGATAATTCCATTGACGCCTTTGGCGATGCCTACGAATACTTAATGAGTATGTACGCATCCAACGCCGGAAAAAGTGGCGGCGAGTTTTTCACTCCGCAGGAAGTGTCTGAATTGTTGACCCGAATGGCGGTTGCCGGAAAAACTGAGGTCAACAAAGTGTATGACCCTGCTTGTGGTTCTGGTTCTCTGCTTCTGAAAGCGGCAAAAATCCTCGGTAAAGAGAATGTCCGTCAAGGCTTTTACGGTCAGGAAATCAACCTGACCACATACAACCTTTGCCGTATCAATATGTTTCTGCATGACATTGACTTTGACAAGTTTGACATTGCCCATGAAGATACCCTGCTGTCTCCGCAGCATTGGGACGATGAACCGTTTGAGGTTATTGTTTCAAATCCGCCTTACTCTATCAAGTGGGAGGGCGATGACAACCCTGTTTTGATAAATGACCCCCGCTTCTCTCCTGCCGGAGTGCTTGCACCGAAGTCAAAAGCTGACCTTGCGTTTATCATGCACTCTCTGGCATGGCTTGCCACCAACGGAACTGCGGCAATCGTCTGTTTCCCCGGCATCATGTACCGTGGCGGAGCTGAGAAGAAAATCCGCCAGTACCTGATTGACAACAACTTCATTGACTGCATCATCCAATTGCCGAGCAACCTGTTCTTTGGAACTTCCATTGTGACCTGCATCATGGTTCTGAAAAAAGGCAAAGCCGACAACAAGACCCTGTTCGTTGATGCTTCCAACGAGTGCATCAAGGTTACGAACAACAATAAGCTGACACAGGCGAACATGGACAGAATTGTGGAGACCTTTGCCGCCCGTGCAGAGGAAGCACACTTCTCCCATTTGGCAAGCTATGAGGAAATCGAAAGCAACGACTACAATCTTTCCGTGTCCACCTATGTTGAAGCGGAGGACACCAGAGAGGTAATTGATATTGTGAAGCTCAATGCCGAGATTGAGGAAATCGTTGCCCGTGAACAGGTTCTCCGTGATGAGATTGCGAAGATTATTGCAGAAATTGAGGTGGGCGTATGAGTAGACTGGCAGAATTGATACAAGAGCTTTGCCCAAACGGAGTTGAATATAAAAAACTTGGTGAAATAGCTGTTGATGTATTCAGAGGTGCAGGCATAAAGCGTGATGAGGTAACAGAAGAAGGTATTCCTTGTGTCCGCTACGGCGAAATATACACCACCTACGGCGTATGGTTTGATAAATGTATTTCTCATACAGTTCTTGAAAACGTATCTTCGCCAAAATATTTTGAACACGGTGACATTCTTTTTGCTATTACTGGTGAAAGCATTGAAGACATTGCAAAATCCTGCGCCTATGTCGGACACGAAAAATGTCTGGCGGGTGGCGATATTGTCGTGCTGAAACACAATCAGAATCCTAAATACATGGCGTATGCCCTGTCCACAACGGATGCACAGATGCAGAAAAGTAAAGGCAAGGTAAAAAGCAAGGTCGTACATTCAAGCGTTCCAGCTATCAAGGAAATCGTAGTACCGATTCCACCTCTTGAGGTGCAGAGTGAAATTGTCCGTATTCTGGACAATTTCACGGAACTTACAGCGGAACTTACAGCGGAACTTACAGCGGAACTTACAGCGAGGAAGAAACAGTATGAGTATTACAGAGATAAATTGTTAAGCCCGGCTGATGAAATCCCAATGGTTCAGCTTGTCGATATTGCCGACATCGGAACAGGAAGCAGTAATACAAACGAAGGACTTGACGAGGGTGAATACCCTTTCTATGTTCGTTCGCAAGAGCCGTTGAGAAAGAATAAGTATGAGTTCGATGAAACCGCAATCATCACCGCAGGTGATGGCGTTGGTGTCGGTAAGGTTTTCCACTATGTTGAGGGCAAATATGCGTTGCATCAGAGGGCATACCGCATCCATATAAACACTCCGAATGTTTATCCAAAATACTTCTTCTACTATATGAAATCGGCTTTTTTACCATACATTGAAAAGACCATGTTTCAAGGTTCTGTTCCATCCATCCGTAGACCGATGTTGAACGCATTCCCTGTTCCTGTTCCGTCATTAGATGTGCAGAAACGCCTTGTTCATGTGCTTGATAACTTTGAAGCCATCTGTTCTAACTTGAATATCGGTCTCCCTGCCGAGATTGAAGCAAGGCAAAAACAGTATAACTTTTATCGTGATGCCCTCTTGACTTATACGGCAGCTGGCAAGATAATCTTGACAGACAGACAGACAGACAGACAGACAGACAGACAGACAGACAGACAGACAGACAGACAGACAGACAGACAGATGAGCATAGTGCGCTGATCCGTCTTTGTCAATATGTTTTTGGTGCGATTGCCCTTGAACTTGGATATATCGGAAAAATTTCTATGTGCAAGCGTATTATGAAATCTGAAACGAATGCTAATGGAGATATTCCATTTTTCAAGATTGGTACATTTGGAAAAGAGCCTGACGCCTATATAACAAAGGAAAAATTTGAGGAATATAAGACGGCATACTCTTATCCGAAAAAAGGCGATATTCTTATTTCTGCGGCAGGAACAATCGGAAGAACGGTTGTTTTTGATGGAAACCCCGCATACTACCAAGATTCTAATATTGTTTGGATTGCCAATGATGAGAGTCTTGTACTGAATAGCTATCTTCATTATTGCTACCAATTACAACCGTGGAATATTTCGACAGGCGGAACAATTGCCAGACTTTACAATGACAATATAAGTAAAGCAAAAATCTATGTTCCATCCATAGAGGAACAAAAACGCATTGTTTCTATACTCAGTCGTTTTGATGCCCTCTGCAATGATATTTCTTCCGGCTTACCAGCAGAGATTGCAGCACGAAAAAAGCAATACGAATACTATCGTGATAAGCTGCTGACTTTTGAGCCAGCTAAGTAGAGAGGAGTACCATGCTCAGTTCAGATTCATTAAAAGAAATTTCAAACATCTTCTGTGGTGATACTGCGGACTTTTACACATATAAGCAAGGATATAAACTGGTAGAGTTCTTTAACTCTAACTTCGGAACGAAAGATGTCTATCGTTCTGGCTTTCCGTCAAGGTGGGTGTATGTCCACGATAAACTTGTAGATTTAATCAACAGCCATCAAATTGACAAGTTCTTCAATATTGTTCTTGGCAAAAGTTACTTAATGCAGGAACAATCGTTATCAGAAGTCGAGGCTGCCGAAAAAATTGAGACTATATACGTCGAATTCAATCGTATTATCCATAGAGATTTGTGTAAGATAACTCGAAGAAATGGACGCTATCATCTTGTCAGGGAAAACGACGATTTAGAGCCAATCGGAAATGGCGGTTTTGCGAATGTATATCGGCAAAAGTCCACAGGATTCGTAGTGAAGAAGTTAAAGGACGACTATTTGACGGATACAGGTATCAGAAGTCGTTTCAAAAGAGAATACAACATCACAAAATCCCTGCAAGATACGTTTGGAATTATTCAAGTTTATACGTTCGATGAAGGTAATAGTTCCTATACAATGGAATATGCGGAGACAACGCTTGACAAGTATGTTAAATCATTCGATTTATCCGATGATATAAAGTTGAATTGTATTCGCCAAATCTTTCATATTATGACGGAAGTACATAAGCGTGACATTATTCACAGAGATATAAGTGCGAATAATATCTTTATTATTTCTGGAATGATAAAGATTGCTGACTTTGGATTAGGAAAAGACTTAAATGTATTTACCTCCCACCAAACAATGCACACCAACGCAGTAGGACAATTCTATTACTGTGCACCGGAACAGTTTATGATGCTTAAAGATGGAGATAAACGTAGTGATGTGTATTCCCTTGGTCGTGTTATAAATTTCATTATGACGGGCGACCCAAGAAATTCACACCATATCTACAGAAGCATTGCAGAAAAAGCCACAAATTCAGATGCAGCATATCGTTATGCTGATGCAGGTCAGCTATCCATCTTTTTTGAGAAAGCGGTATCCTATAAGCAACAAGCTGAAAACCAAACACGTATAGACGAAAAAATCACAAGAAAAGTTTTTGATGACGAAATTGAAAGCTACATATACGATTTGAGTGCAGAGAAAATATCTACAGCAATTCTCCATGAGAAAAAGGGATTTATTGACGTGCTACTGGCATTTATGAAAACGAGTGAAGATCACGCTCAATACGTCATTCAGAGTGTGGATAAGTCGTACCAGGAAGCTTGTGGGAGGTCTTTTGTTGCCTATGACCCATTTGCATCTTTTGCGCACCAAATTCTGCGTGGTGGATTTTCCTATGTGGTGAATGAAATCGCAGCAAATATTTTGCGTTTTGTAGCCAGAGATGTTAATCGCTTCTCCGCACAACATATGATTGACGATATTAAAAATGTCGGAGTTGAGCCGATGATAGAAGAAATTTTAGATTCTTAATGAAAGGAGCGTGAAATCGTGAGTACATATAACATCGTGCTTTCGACCAATGAAAGCACTGTTGTGACCGAGTATGAGCCACAAACCAAACGCTCTGATGCCTACCAGAGTGAAGCAACTCTGGAAGCGGCATTTATCAAAATGCTGGGCGAACAGGGCTATGAGTATGTGACCATTCACAACGCCGATGCACTCATTGCCAATCTCCGCAGACAGTTAGAAATACTCAATAACTATCAGTTTACGGATAAGGAATGGGACAGCTTTTTCAAAAGCAAGATTACCAATGCCAATGAGGGTATCGTGGAAAAGACCCGAAAAATTCAAGAGGACTATATTCAAAATCTGACCCGTGAGGACGGCACGACGATGAACATCTCTCTGATTGACAAGAAGAATATCCACAACAACTGTTTGCAGGTCATCAATCAGTATGAGGAAAGTGCCGGAACGCACGACACCCGATATGATGTGACCATTCTTGTGAACGGTCTGCCGCTGGTTCATGTGGAGCTGAAACGCCGTGGCGTTGCTATCAAGGAAGCGTTCAACCAGATCAACCGTTATCAGCGTGATAGCTTCTGGGCTGGTTGTGGGCTTTATGAGTATGTGCAGATTTTCGTTATCTCCAACGGCACATTTACAAAGTATTATTCCAACACTACCAGAGCAAGTCACATTAAGGAAAGTGAAAATTCCTCCAAGAAGCACAGCAAGAAAACTTCCAACAGCTTTGAGTTCACTTCCTATTGGGCAGATGGAAACAACAAGGTCATTCCCGACCTTGTGGACTTCACAAAGACATTCTTTGCGAAGCACACCATTCTGAATATCCTGACAAAATACTGCGTGTTCACATCCGAGGAATTGCTGCTTGTCATGCGCCCCTATCAGATTGTGGCTACTGAGCGTATTTTGAACAGAATTGAAGTGTCCACCAACTACAAGAAAACAGGCACTATCGAAGCCGGAGGATATATCTGGCATACCACAGGAAGCGGTAAGACCTTAACTTCCTTTAAGACTGCCCAGCTTGCCACGAACCTGCCATATATCGAAAAGGTTCTGTTTGTGGTTGACCGTAAGGACTTGGACTACCAAACCATCAAGGAGTATGACCGCTTTGAGAAAGGTGCAGCCAACGGAAACAAGAGTACTGCTGTTCTGCAAAGACAGCTTGAGGACAACACTTCCCGAATTATCGTAACGACCATTCAGAAACTGGATGTGTTCATTACCAAAAATCCGAGCCACCCCATCAGCAACAAGCATATTGTTCTTGTGTTTGACGAGTGCCACCGTAGCCAGTTTGGAGATATGCACACCCGAATTGTGGGAGGGCAAATCAAAAAGGGCGAAAAGACAATCAAGGTGGACAAGTATTTCAAGAACTATCATATCTTCGGATTTACTGGTACACCGATTTTCGCTGTCAATGCCGGAACAGGCGGCAATCCGAATCTCCGAACCACAGAGCAGGCTTTTGGTGCGAAGCTCCACACTTACACCATTGTGGATGCAATCAACGATGGAAATGTTCTACCGTTCCGTATCGACTATATCAACACAGTCAAGCAAAAAGACGGAAAGCAGGACAAGCAGGTTGTCGCTATTGACACCGAGGAGGCATTGAGTTCGCCGGAGCGTATCACAGAGGTTGTGAAATATATTCTGGAACACTTCGACCAAAAGACCATGCGAAATTCCTATTACAGTCTGAAAGGTCAGCGAATAAACGGTTTCAACTCTATGTTTGCCGTCAGTTCTATTCCTGTCTGCAAAAAGTATTATTTGGAGCTAAAAAAACAGATTGCAGAACAGCACAGAGATTTGACCATTGCCACCATCTTCTCATTCGTTCCAAACGAAGCGGATAGTGCCGATGGTATTCTGGACGATGAAAGTTTTGACACCGATGACCTTGACCAGAGTTCCCGTGATTTTCTGGATATGGCAATTAAAGACTACAACAAGATTTTCAAAACCAATTTTGATACATCAAGCAAGGGCTTCCAAGATTACTACAAAGACCTTTCCGATAAGGTTAAGAAGCGTGAAGTCGATTTGCTGATTGTAGTCAATATGTTCTTGACGGGCTTCGATGCAACAACACTTAACACCCTTTGGGTAGATAAGAACTTGAAAATGCACGGTCTGATACAGGCATTTTCCAGAACGAACCGTATCCTCAATTCAGTCAAGTCCTTTGGTAATATTGTCTGCTTCCGTGATCTTGAAGAAGCTACTAACGATGCGATCGCATTGTTCGGAGACAAGGAAGCCAACGGCATTGTCCTTTTGAAATCCTATGAGGATTATTACTATGGCTGTGTCGATGATAAAGGTCGTGAGCAGAAAGGCTACGAGCAACGCATCGCCGAGTTGTTGCAGAAATATCCGTTGGGACAGCCGATTGTCGGAGAGCAGAACAAGAAAGATTTTATCGTCCTGTTTGGCAATATTCTCCGTTTGAGAAATATCCTTGCTGCCTTTGACCGCTTTGCCGGAAATGAAATCCTATCCCCGATTGATTTCCAAGACTACACAGGCACATATCATGATGTGTACGAGGAAATCAAACCGAAACCGGGAAGCAAGGACAGCATTATGGATGATGTTGTCTTTGAAATGGAGCTTGTCAAACAGGTGGAAGTCAACATTGACTATATCCTGATGCTGGTTGGGAAGTATCACGATGGAAACTGTGAGGATAAGGAAATCCTTGTTGCGATTGATAAAGCAATCAAGTCCAGCTTGCAGCTTAGGTCTAAAAAGGAACTAATCGAAAATTTTATTGCTACCATCAACACAAGCACCAATGTCAATACTGACTGGCAGCGTTTTGTCAGAGAGCAGAGAGAAACCGATATTCAGACTTTGATCACTGAAGAAAAATTGAAACCAGAGGAAACAAGAAAATTTGTGGAAAACGCTTTCCGTGATGGTGTACTCAAAACCACCGGCACGGATGTTGACCGACTGATGCCGCCCGTTTCCCGTTTCGGAGGTAGAGGTTCTCGTGATAAGAAGAAACAGACAGTTATTGAAAAACTGAAAGGGTTCTTTGAGAAATATTTCGGACTGATTAGCCCAGAGGTTTCAAAAGAACCGGCTAAGGTTACATATCTTTATGATACAGAACCAACACTATCTATGGTGGCAGAGGAACCGGTGCATTACGGAATGAAAAAAGATAATTGAGGTGGTGAAAATATGTTGTATAATGTTTACTGTGATGAGACATGTCATCTTGAACATGATAACAGTAATGTTATGGTGTTAGGGGCTGTGTGGTGTCCACAGTCAAAACTGAAAGAAATCAATGAGCGGATTCGTCAAATCAAAAAAAGAAATAATGTTTCCGAAGCAATGGAAATGAAATGGACGAAAATCAGCCCTGCAAAAGTTGATTTGTACAAAGATTTGGTTAATTATTTCTTTGATGATGATTATTTACATTTTCGGGGTGTCATTATTCCAGATAAGACAAGACTAAATCACGAACACTATCATCAAACACACGATACATGGTATTATAAAATGTATTTTGATATGCTCAAAGTTATCTTTTCTCCAACTGATAACTATGAGGTTTATATTGACATTAAAGATACTAACTCTGCTCGAAAAGCAAAAAAATTGAGAGAAGTATGCTGCAATTCTATGTATGACTTTTCTCAAAAAGTGATTCGGCGGTTACAACCTATACGATCTGATGAAATTCAAATCATGCAGATAGTTGATGTTATTATAGGTGCTATCGGTTATGAAAATCGCAGATTTCCTGAGGAATTTGTAAAGAGTAGTGCAAAGCAAGAAGTTATTGATTTGATAAAAGAACGTTCAGGCTATACATTGCGAAAAACAACGCTATTGCGTGAGGAAAAAATAAACCTGCTTTCGTGGGAAGCGGGAGGGACAGTATGACAAGAGATAATTGTTGGTTGCCAAAATTAGAATTTTGGGATGACTATGATAATGACTATCCTCAATATCAAGGGGCGTTATATGAGATTTTTCAGAATGACTTTATAAAATCACGTCCTACATTTGAAGGAAAGCAGGTAAATATTCGCAGGCATCCGATTGAATATGGAAAGGAAGAGGCATTTTTTCATGTAACCTGTCAAGATTATCTAAAAAGTGGAGAACGTGTGCCAGATTTTAGAAGATGCGAGAGAATCAGATGGGTTCGTGCGTTTATTGAGAATTATAATTGTGATATAACGCAATGTGAAGAATGTGAGGGGATAAAAGTTTGGAGTGAACCGTATCGAAATACAACCAGAGTACATATGCTGCTTGAAGAGGAACGCTATATGGTCGTTGTAGAACGCCGAGATTCATATTGCTTATTAGTTACGGCTTTTTACTTCGAGCAGGATCATTCATTAAGAAAAAAGCTTCAGCATTATGAACAGTATAAAGCTCAAGCATAAGCGGTAGGAAATAATTAACAGATGTTTACAACCCAAACTCATTGACAAATCACAGAAAATCGCATATACTAATAATAGCTCATCTGCCATGCGTAGAAGGAGTTCCTAAAGACGTCTTGCTTAGCAAGGCGTCTTTTGCTTGTGCGCCCGGCGGCGCACGTTTCTAACCGGTGAAAGTCCGGAATCCGCCCGGT